>UMFU01007912.1_pt1 | contig 20663 bp, 14 predicted proteins | sample 1965091 | NCBI WGS metagenome assembly UMFU01 (sample SAMEA4836054, study PRJEB28245) | human gut metagenome | biome: gut microbiome; material: fecal sample | place: Denmark | collected 2008
TGAGCTCAATCAGGCTTGAGCAATTAAAAATAAAAAGTGAAAAATCTAAATGTCTAAGCGAGTTTAAAACAACATGATAATGACAGAATTGGAAGTAATCGGACAGTTCTGGCGAAAATTAAAAATTAAAAGTTAAAAATCAAAATGTATAAGCGAGTTTAATACAACAATATAATGACAGAATTGGAAGTAATCGGAGTGAAAAATCAAAATGTCTAAGCAGGTTTAATACAACATGATAAAGACAAAATAGGAAGTAATCGGAGTTTAAAACAACATGATAATGACAAAATAGGAAGTAATCGGATCACAGATCCTTATATTTAATTCCGGCAGATTGCAAATCAGCCGGCACAATAGCCAACGTAGTGCATCTTACGAAAGTGAAGAGTGAAGAACGAAGAGTGAAAAATCCAATTGCTTTGTTGGTCTGTTTCACACGTACTACGTTTGCATGTGACTCTAACTCCTAGCCAACTCCGTTGGCGATAACTACTTTAACTCCTGACATATACATCATAGAATCTTCCGTTGGCGATAACTTCTTTAACTCCTGACAAGAAGCTCATGGAGCACAGATCCGCCGGCACAATACAATTGGCGAAACAAAAGCCTCCCCACGGGGGAGGTTTGGAGGGGCTCTTATTTTTCCCTCTCTACCACCATATACATCCGTCCACGACTGGTTGTTTTCTGTTTAAAGCCAAGTTTTTTCATGGCTACGCCCACTTTGATGGTCGAGAGGGCACGTTTGATGAAGATGTTGATATGCTCAATGATATTCGTGGCGTTCACCAGCTTATACGGCTCGTTCTCCAGCGGCAGCCTGTAGTAGGTCACTATCAGCTCCTCTTCAACGTTAGGCACCTCGAACGACTTTATGTGGCGCGCCATGGTGTTAATCTCCGACCCGTTAAACCAGTAAGCCATGCCGCTGCGCCATAGTGCCAGCGCCTGACTGTATATGCCCTGGTAGTCATACCTCACGGTGCGCGGGTCGTCTATATAGTCAGCCTCAAAGGGCAGCCAGCGGCGGTTGCCCGTCTGATCCGTCAGAAACTGCATGTTGTTGCCCGTGCCGCAGAACGAGGCTATGTGCGCCCTGTTCTCCTTATACCTGCTGTAAGCCGCCCTCTCGTTTATCGTCTTCGTCGTTACGAGAGCCTTCAGCTGGTTCAGTTCCGGCGTGCGCATCGAGTCGATCTCTTCAAGACAAATGATAGCATATTCCGCCAGCGACAGCCTGTCGTCCTTCGTCATCGTGTCGCTGTTGGTCTTAGTATAAAAATACGGGCGCAGCTCCTCCGGCAGCAGATAGTTGAAAAACGTGGTCTTGTATATGCCCTGACGGCCTATCAGCACCATTATCACGTTGTTCACCACCTCCTTGTCGAGCAGCGACGCCACCATGGCCACAAGCCATTTTCTGAAACACATGTCAAACAGGCCCTGCGGGTCTTCGGTGTCATCCCATAAGTCGCCCTTCCTGACGTGCACCATAGCCGTCAGCGTGCCAATATGGTCAGTGGTGCCGTCCCATTCGGGCAGATTGTCAAAATACTCTTTAAACGGGTTCCATTCAGCCACGTAGTCAGACAGAATCACGTTGTGCAGGTCGATGCTTCTTACGTGCAGTCCTGCCTTGTTCATGGCCGACCACAGCGAGTTCTCCAGCCTGTCGGTTACTTCCAGCCAGCTGTCGCTGCTTTCTGTCTTATATTCGGTCTTGCGTGTAATCACGTTAAACCTGAACGCTGCGTGCTCATCCAGAAACTTCTCGATAGCAGTTATATCCACGCCCTTGGCGCGGTCGTTGGCATCGCTTTTCTCAATCTTCTGCACCCTCATCGAGGCGTGTTCGGCAGTGTGGGCAAAACACGACTTCATTATCGCCCTCACGCTTGTGCTGTCATAGTCGCTGAAGCGCTCCACAGCCCATTGCGTGGCTTCGTCCTCGTTCACGCCGAGTCTGTTGAGATAATAACCCGCCTTCGACACATATCTGTTGTATGAACCCTTGCAGTATCTCACGCCCTCGCGTTCCAGCTGTTTCTCTACAGCCCTCACGGCACGCTCAAGCGTAGTGTGATATTTTCTGTCGGTGCTCTTTTTTGCGGCAGCCTTCTTTTCGGGCAGTTCAATCGCTATAGGCTCGCTGCTAGTGTTCAGCGTCGCCTCTGCGTCATGACATATCACCGACAGCCGTCCAAGGTTCTTACACTGTCCGTCGGCCTCGCATCCCAGCAGGCGTGCGAAGTATTCGTTGCCCGTCCTGAATGCTGCGCCGTATATGGTGCTCATCTCGTTGGCGGTCATCTTGTCGGTCAGTCTGGTGCCCTTCACCTCATATCTGAACAGCACCCTCAGTCCGTTGCCCGATATCGTCTTATACACCATCATGGCATGTCCGTCGTCAGTCAGCGTCTTTCTGGCGCTCTCTACGTCTGCCACATGGTCAAAGTCGCACATACCCACGCCTGTCAGACAAACAAAGTTCTCCGGCCTTCTGCCGCCGTCGCATATCACGGCAGGCGTAAATGCCGGCATATGTTTCTTTATCTTCTGGGCGTCATCCTCCAGTTTGCAGCTTTTATAGTATCTGTATTTCTCGGTGTTCTCTGCCAGTGTGCCTGTGGTAACGATGTTAAATATCTCTTGCCATTCAATGCTCCGGCATTCCTGGCTGTACATGTTTTTGAAGATAGTAGATTGCATATTTTTCTTTTAGATTTAGTTTTTTGCCACGCAGACTGTCTGCGATGGCCACAAATATATAACAACATTTTGTAGCATTAACAAAATTGTCCCCACGGGGACAAAAAGTTTTTTAAAGACAGGAGATTTATAAATAAAGACACAAAGGAGAACCTCTACAAGGCTATTGTGCCGGCTGATTTGCACGAGTTGTTGAGCATAGCGAAAAATCCGACGGTAGATATTATCAGAACCGAAGGTCAGCGTAGCTAATTTTCAATCCGCTTAAAATACCGCATATTTAAGTGAAGAGTGAAGAACGAAGAGTGAAAAATCCAAATGTCTTGCTATGAAAAGAATCAACGAAGCATTTGACTCTAACTCCTAGCCAACTTGTTGGCGATAACTTCTTTAACTCCTTTAACTCCCGACTCGAAAGCACATATCCGCCGGAACAAAGGTTAATACAAACTTATAGCCCGAAGGGCTACACTTCAGTAACCGTGGGTGTGGCACCCACTGCCTGTAACAAAGCCAACTATGAGCACCCGAAGTTGTGCTATATTAGAGCAAATAACGGACATAAGAGCAAACAAGGAAGCAGGCTTGCGCAATTAAAAATTAAGAAAGTTAGTCCTGCAGCAGACGCGAAGCAATAAAGGCACATGGCTTCCTGTGCTATTGTCATCGGGAGTTAAAGAAGTTAGAGTAGTTATTGCTCACTAAGATGAGCTAGGAGTTAGAGTCAATAGCAAACGCAGTACTTGCGAAAAGATTCAGCAAAGTATTTGGATTTTTCACTCTAAATTCCGCCAGGCATTTTTCACTTTTAATTTTTCATTTTTAATTCACCCTGTTATAGGGTGGTAACCTGCTCTATAAACTCCTTACGCGCGCGCCCGAGGAATATAAGTGTTAATATCCATTTTGGATGACCCAAAACACAAATATTATATAAAAGTTACGGAACCTACTTACCACCCTATCACACCCTAATGCCTGTTTTGTCGTAATTTCGGAACTATTATCTAGTGTAAGACGTTGATAATAAATGATATAAGATAATGCGTGATGATGAGGCGTATACCACTGCAACCTTACAGGCAAGGTTGTCACTTTTATGCGAAAATATGCCGAAAAAAGCGAGTAAAAAAACGTTAACAATGTTAATATCAAAATTTTGGATGACAAAAAATTAACATTCATTATATGCTGAAAATCGACTAAAATGAGCAAAAACGTGATAAGGTTACTGTAAGGTGATTATGCTATAAATATGTAAAGATAAATTACTAAGAACAGGAGTAAGCAACGAAGTTATGATAATAATCCACAAAACACATGGCTTAACTTCATAACTCCCGAAAAGCAATTATTTCTATATAGAAAATCATTGTTTTTCCCCTCAAAACTCACTGAGTTTTACCTCGCAAATCAACACGTTATGAAAGAAATAATAATAGCAAAAAAAAGATTCAATGCTCTATGATACAACATTCAATAGGTACAATCAACAGCATTATAATTCAAAAAATGCAACGGTATTTAATTTTTAACTTATAACAATTCATTTCCGCTAAAACGTTTAACTTTTAATTTTTAATTAATAATCGCGCAAGCCCGATTGTGCTTTGCTCCTGTTTTTCACTTAGATAATGACTGATACAGCACAAAATAATAAAAGAATAGCAAAAAACACATTGCTACTATATGTACGCATGCTGTTTATGATGGCAGTCACCCTATATACATCACGAGTGGTGCTGAACACACTTGGTGTTGAAGATTTCGGTATATACAATGTTGTAGGCGGTGTAGTAGCTATGTTTTCTGTAATATCCGGTTCGTTGTCTGCTGCAATCAGTAGGTTTATTACATACGAACTTGGTAAGGGAGATAAAGAAAAACTGATAAGAATATTTTCATCATCAGTAACGATACAACTTGTATTAGGGCTAATTATATTGATCTTGGCAGAAGCTATAGGGGTATGGTTTCTAAATGCTAAAATGACAATACCTACAGACCGTATGTATGCTGCCAATTGGGTGTTTCAACTATCTATATTGACTTTTATAATAAACCTGATAAGCGTTCCATACAATGCAGCCATAATAGCGCATGAAAAGATGTCGGCTTTTGCATATATAAGCATATTGGAGGTTGTGGCAAAACTTGTTATTGTCTATATGCTGTTGTGGTCACCGTTTGACAAACTTATATTCTATGCGATATTAATGGCATCAGTAGCATTAACAATACGTTTCGTCTATGGATATTATTGTAAGCGACATTTTGAAGAATGTACCTATCATTTTATTTTCGATAAGGAACTTTTAAAAAAGATGTTTGGCTTTGCCGGTTGGAATTTCATTGGTGCAGCATCAGCTGTATTAAGAGATCAAGGCGGCAACATTGTAATAAATCTTTTCTGTGGTCCGGCTGTAAATGCAGCCCGTGGTATTGCATATCAGGTAAATAATGCCATAAGCGGTTTTGTAAGTAATTTTATGATGGCCCTTAATCCCCAGATTACAAAATCGTATGCAGCCGGAAACAAAGAATATATGATGACATTGATACATCAAGGAGCAAGACTTTCCTTTTATATATTACTGATACTTTCATTACCGGTAATAATCAATGCCCATTATATTCTTACATTATGGCTTAAGATTGTTCCTGATCATACGACGCTATTTGTACAACTAGTATTGATTTTTGCTATGTCTGAATCTATATCCAATCCGCTTATAACTGCAATGCTGGCAACAGGGAACATACGCAACTATCAGATAGTTGTAGGAGGTCTGCAAATGATGAATTTGCCTATATCGTATATTTTGTTGCGATATGGATGCATCCCAGAAACTGTATTGATTGTTGCAATTTGTATATCTCAATGCTGTTTGGCATCACGCCTATATATGCTAAGAGGCATGATTGGTCTTTCAGTACGTGAATATATGAGTAAAGTATATTTTAATGTCTTGGCTGTTACAATTTTATCTGCTATTATTCCTTGCTTATTATCATATTATTTGAACGAGACATTCATAAATTTCATTACGATATGCGTGATTTCTGTTATTTGTACTTTCAGCGTAATATATTTTGTAGGCTGTAACAGAAATGAGCGTCAATTTATTTTATCAAAAATAACAGCAATAAAAAATAAATTCAGAAAATGATACAAATAAAAGATAAGGCAGACTGTTGTGGCTGTACAGCATGCGCAAGTATATGCCCTAAAGATGCCATAACAATGGAGCCTGACACGTTGGGATTTAAGTATCCTAAAGTGGATTTAAGTAAATGTATTGATTGTGGACTGTGTGAAAAAGTTTGCGCATTTAATGACAATTATGACAAAAGTCTGAATCTGAAAGAGCCGGAAATATATGCAGCACGACATAAAGACATACATGAAATAGAAACGAGTAGAAGCGGTGCTGCATTTATTGCTATATCTGATTATATTTTGGAAAATGGTGGCATTGTGTATGGTGTCGGCTATAAAGATCATTTTAGAGTGGCACATAAACGTGCAACTACTAAAGAAGAAAGAAATGAGTTTAAAGGTTCAAAATACGTTCAGAGTGATCTGGACGGAATATTCAGACAAGTAAAGGAAGACCTTAAACAAGGAAATACCGTATTATTCTCAGGAACTCCATGCCAGACGGCAGGATTAAATTCCTATGTAGGAAATAAACTAAGAGAAAATCTTGTACTGGTTGATATCGTATGCCATGGAGTGCCAAGTCCATATATATGGCGAGATTATTTAGCATATATAGAGAAAAAATATAAAAATGAAGTTGTAAAAGTTGATTTTAGGGATAAGTCACGTATTGGATGGTCTGGACATATAGAATCTTTTATTTTTAATAATGGTAGGAAGGTTGAATCAAGAATTTATACCGATTTGTTCCATCAGCATATAATGCTACGCCCTTCATGTGGTAATTGTCATTATACGAATTTTTATCGTCCTTCTGATTTAACGATTGGAGATTATTGGGGATGGGAGAATATATCGACAGATTTTAATATTGACAATAAAGGGTGTTCATTATTATTTATCAATACCTCTCAAGGATATAATATTTTCTCTATTATTTCCAAATCTATGAATATAATTCCTACAGATAAAAAATTATGTTTACAGCCCAATTTAATATGTCCTTCAAAAATCAATCCAAAAAAAGATCACTTTATATCAATATACCAAAGTAACGGATTCAAGGGAATTATATTAAGACATAAAATTAATATCTATATCACAAAATTGAAATATAGAATAAAAACAATTTTAAGAATTAAGCATTTATGAAAATAGGAATACTTACATTTCATCGTGCACATAATTATGGAGCTGTTCTTCAGGCTTATGCCTTAAAGGCTTTTTTAAATAAAATGGGATACAATAATGTTTCTTTCATTGATTATTGGCCCAAATACCATGATGATATTTATAGATTGTTTAATATAGACTTTTTTAAATCGTTATCAATTATCAATAAAATAAAATACATTATTAGATATTTGTTAATGTATAAACGCAGAAAAAGACGATATGATTTATTTTTAAATTTTATTGATAAGTATTTAAGCCCTAAAACAAACTACAAAAACGAAATATATGATCTTGTAATATATGGAAGCGACCAGATTTGGAGATATCAAAAAACTATTGGTTTTGAAGGATATGACTCTATATATTTTGGGGATGAAAAAATACAAGCAAAACGGAAAATTACATATTCTGTAAGTATGGGAATACTTTGCGATTCTGATGACATAAGATTAATATTTATGAAAAACATTCATAAATTTAATGCTATTTCTGTAAGAGAATCTGATTTGCTTAACTATATAGGAAAGTATTATAATAATGTATGCCAAACATTAGATCCTGTATTTTTAATACCAAAGGAAAGTTGGTTACGATTAATTGATAATAAAAAGAAAAAATATGAAAATTATATATTAGTTTATAATTTGCAATCAAATAAACAGGTTGAAAATATAGCTTCAAGAATATCGAAAAAGACAGGATATCCAATTATCCATATAGTAGGAAGTGTCATATTTAAGATATCCCATAAAAACTATTATGAAGATGTTGGTCCAATAGATTTTATATCATTAATTTATAATGCATCATATGTTGTGACATCATCTTTTCATGGTACGGCTTTTTCTTTGATTTTTAATAAAGAAATATTTGTAAGTATGACAAATAATTATCAGAGAGTAATTTCTCTTCTCAATTTGGTTGGTTTGTCATCAAGATTTATTAGTAATGAAAATGAAATAGAATTAGAGTATAAAAAAATAGTATGGTCTAACACTAATGAAAAGCTTGATAAATATATTAAAGATTCAAAGAACTATTTATTAAAGAATATCAATTAAATATTCATATTTACAATATATCAAGTGCTATATAAAATAGTCCATAATTGCTTCAATTAAAATATATGGAAAAACTAAATATTTTATATATTTGTCACACATCTAATCTAGGTGGTGCTGCATTATCTTTATATAATATGATTCATTCAATGCGGGATAATATTGTGCCAATAGTTTTATTGCCTCAAAAAGGACCTGCTTATGAGTTGTTTACAGAGAATAATATAAGATGTATTGTTCATCATTTTAGGATGAATATAAGAGAAAAGAGTAATGTAAAACATATCGTTAAATTTTTACCACATTATTTACGTGATAAATATTTTAATTTGCGTTGTGTTAATTCGGTCATTTCAGAACTAAATGGAATAAAAATAGATATAGTTCATTCTAATGCGAGTGTTTTTACAATTGGTGTAGATTTATCGAAAAAATTATCAGCTAAACATGTTTGGCATATTCGTGAATTTCAGGATCTAGATTTTAATTTTCAACCATTTACAGGGTGGAAGAGATTAAAAAAAATGATATATGCTTCAGATGCAGTAATAGCAATAACAAAATCTGTTTATAATCATTGGGAATTGAATAAAGCACGTAATGCTTATTATATTTGGGATGCTGTAAGAAGTGTTTCTGACATATGCTTAAATACAAATAAGCAAAAATACTTCTTTTTTTCTTCGGCTTTATTATGTGAGGCAAAAGGTGCATCTTTTGCAATAAAAGCATTTGGATTATCTAATTTAGCATCAAAAGGATATAAATTGATAATGGCAGGAAACGCTACAGATAATTATAAATTGGAATTAAGCAGGCTTATTAATGAATACAAATTAAAAGACAATGTTAATTTTGTTGGTTATTGTAAAAATATAAAACAATATATGTCATCTGCAACGGCATTTTTAATGTGCTCAGAAAATGAAGGATTAGGTAGAGTGACTGTTGAAGCCATGTTTTATGGATGCCCTGTTATTGCACGTAATACCGGAGGTACTGTAGAATTTATAAAAGATGGTGAGAATGGATTCCTTTTTTCTGACATAAATTCATGTGTAGAAGTAATGAAGCTTGTTACGAGTACTGATGTCTTAAATATGCTTAATAATGCTCAACGCTGTGCTATTGAAAATTTTTCAGAAGAGAAATATGGTGATAAAATTATAAAAATATACAAGGAAATGACAAATTTTGATTTGATTTGTTGAAATATGTTAGACATTAGACAATGGTGTTAAAAAGATAGTAACAAAATTTATATGAAACCAATAATTGAAAAAATTTTATCAATACCCAAAAGCCTATATGTAAGTATTAGATTATTCCCCTTACATGATGCCTTAAAATTACCTTGCTTAGTTAGGTATAACACCAAAATATTAGATTTGAATGGCCAGATTAAGGTGAAAAATGGAATAGTGAAACCTTTTATGTTTCACTTTGGTTTTGGTGGTGTTGGAGTTTTTGACAAACGTTATGAGCGTTCAATATTGCAAATTGGAGGTATTTTAGAAATTGAAGGTAATGCAACGTTTGGTCATGGGTGCAGGATTTGTGTTACGAAAAATGCTATAGTTAATATTGGGGCAGATTTTGTTAATACTGCAGCAATGACTCTTATATGTGCTCACAGAATATATATAGGAACACGGGTAACAGTTTCATGGAATGTGCTTATAATGGATACAGATTGGCATAATACGATTAACACAAAGACAAATTCTGTAGGTTGCCATTATTGTCCTATTTATATAGGAGATAAAACATGGATAGGAACAAGAAGTATAATATTAAAAGGCTCATATTTACCTAAAGGATGCATAATCGGGGCAGGGACTGTAGTTACAAAACAATATATGGAAGAGAATATTTGTATTGCTGGTAATCCAGCAAATGTAGTGAAAAAAGATATAACAATGTATAGAGAATAAATGGAATTTAGACAAGTTTTAACTTATTAAGTATGAGATTATTAAGTATAACAAGGTTTGAATATTTTATAGTATTCCTTTTTGTTGTTATGTGTGGATTTACTTCCGGAAATTTAATACCGGCTAAGTCATATTTATTGTCATTTATGTGTGTGTTATATCTTTACAAAAAAAGAAATAAACAAAGCATAAAAAAATTATTAATACTAATATGTGCTTATATGCTGATAGGTATAATCCAATGGATAGAATATGATAATATATCAATAAGATGTTTTCGCGAAATTCCATTATTAATGATTTCCGGATTTTATGTAATGGACAAATTAGGAGAGCGTTTTAAGTATGCATATATGGATATTATGTATGTGATAGCATGTGTAAGTTTGTTCTTTTATGTTATAATGATTACCACGGGTTACGTTCCATCTTTGTCTTTTCTTAATCAGCATAACTATAAAAGTATATTTATTTTTAATATGCGTGTAAATGAAATTGCTGATCATCGAAATTGTGGCCCATTTTGGGAACCTGGAGCATTTGCAGGATATTTGTTAATGGTAGGCTTAATGTTTTTTAATCAGTTAGATATTTTGTGGAAAGAATATAAAAAGAAATGTATAATTTTATTACTTGCATTATTTTCAACATTTTCATCACAGGGATATTTAGCTTTAGGCTTGTTCTTATTATTCTATTATCTGAGGAGTCATTTGAATTTTAAAACTGTATTTACGATTATTATTTTTTGTATTGCTGCAACTTTTGCTTATATTCAGTTTGATTTCCTAAGAGAAAAAGTTAATAATCAATTAGAACTTGCTTCAGATTGGGAGAGTAATGAGTCATTAAAATCAGCAAATAGATTTTCAACAACATTATTAGATGTTTATTATATAGAAAAATCACCAATAATAGGTAATACAGATAATTTTCAGATTAGATATAGAGATCATCCATTTGTTTTAAATATTTTTGATGATAAAGGTAGCTATGGTTCAGGAAGTGGAACTTCATCAATGATTGCTATGTATGGAATTCCTCTTTTCTTATTGTGGATATATTTAACTTTTAACGCATTTCGAGTAACGTTTTCATTTAGAGAAACTTTATTTGCAACATTAGTTATAATTATTTTGGGATTTGCAGAAGTATATAATGCTTATATATTATATTTGTCATTTCCATTTTTAATTCTCGGATATAGGAATAATGTTTTAAGAAAGAGTATGTATTAATTGTTGATTTTAGTATAAATATTTTGTAACAATGTAATCTATAACAAGATTCTTTCTAGGAATACATATTATTTCTTAATAATTCCAATTACACTAGATTATATTAATTCTTAATATTAAAAATAATACCTATAAAAATATATTAATTAACATTTTTGTAATTATTAAAATTCATGATATGAAAGTAATTCATATAGAATCAGGATTAGGTAATCAGATGCTATCTTATTGTGAGTATTTAGCAATGAAATATGCAAATCCAGACGATGACATATATATAGAAAATATTATTTTTGACATTCCAGAATGTAACGATGTAATATGTCAATGGAACGGATTTGAATTAGAACGAATTTTTGGTATAAAAGCTCCAAATATAAAAACATATTTTAATGAAGAACAATGGAATGATATTCTAAAAGAACTACGTGAAAGCGAATTTTGGCTTCATAATTGGAATTGGCCTGTCGCAATTACAGAAGCTTTTGCTAATCATGGTCTAACTTTATTTAATATGAGGGGAGATTTTGATACTCCAGAAAATTGGGCAAAATATCATTCGTCTAAAAAGTCATTAAAAAAAATGATATCTGATACTTATATAGGATATCTGTTAAAAAGGAATTATAATAAGCTGTACCAAGATAAATTATTAGCAAATGTAGATAATAAAAGAAATTTATTCTACAAGTCATCAGAATCAATTTTGACAGGACAATACCTTAGTTTTAGTAAACGGGGAAATGATATAGAAAAAATAGATAGTCTAATACGTGATACATTTGTTTTCCCACAATTATCAGAACAGAAGAATATAGAAACAAGACAATATTTATCAGATACAAATTCTGTTGCTATACATGCAAGACGTGGTGATATGTTAGGAACGAATGCTTATTGTTACAAGTATGGATATTTTAAGCGTGCTGTTAAATTTATAAAAGAAAAGATTTCTAATCCTGTATTTGTTTTTTTCTGTGATCCTGGAAGTGTGCAATGGTGTAAGGAAAACCCTAAGATTTTTAATTTAGATTTTAAGAAGGATACTGTTATATTTATAGATTGGAACAAAGGACTGGATAGTTATAAAGATATGCAATTAATGTCATACTGTAAACATGCTATAATAACAAATAGTTCTTTCGGATGGTGGGGAGCATATTTTATTGAAAATGCTAATAAAATAACTATATCACCAGATATAACAATAAATACTAAATACCATTTCTAGAAACACAAGATAAAACATATAAATAAAATGAAATATTCTATTATTACGCCTGTGTATAATAGGGAAGATTGCATAGACAGATGTATCAATAGTGTAATAAAACAATTAGATTCGAATGTACAGATTGAACATATTATTGTAGATGATGGTTCTAATGACAAAACGCCACTGATTGTTCAAGAATATGCAGATAAAAATCCACATATAAATTACATAAAACTTGATAAAAATAAAGGTACAAATGCTGCGCGAAATGCTGCAATAAAGGTTGCAAGTGGAGATTTTTGTATTTTGCTTGATAGTGATGATTATTTTGTTGACAATGCTATTAATATAATTAATAATGTTGTAGAGAATAATTCTGAATATAAGTATTTTATGTTTGCACCAGATGACAAGGTTGATGAATATAAAACAATTTCTATTTTGAATAAGAAGCAAGCTATAATCAGTTTTAATGATATCATAATAAATAATATTTTCACTGATTTTATTCATGTAATTAATACAGATATAATAAAAAAATATCCATTTAATGAATTCATAAGAATATATGAGGGAGTTTTCTTTTTAAGATTTTATTGTGAAGCCCAAAAAATGCTCTTTTCTAATACTATAGTTACAATAAGAGAACGTAAACGAAATGACAGTATTACTAAAGATTTCTTCCAAATAGACAAAAAAACGATAGAAAAAAGTATGGTCTCATTATCATTAAAAATAGAATGGTTCAAAGATATTTATTTACAAATTGCCCCCAACAAACTTCAAAATATATATGTAGAAATGTTAGATAATTTATTACGATTATCTGATTACAAAAAAGCAAAACAGATTTTGACGGAGACAGAAAACCTAAACTTTACAGTACCTAAAAGGTATAAAGTAATATATAACATGAAATTAGAAGGTTTATATTTTCTCATAAAGAAATATTATCTGTATATAAGATATTATGTATTAAAAGATAATTTTAACTAAGATGAAAATAATACATATAACATATGGATTTGGGCTTGGTGGCATTGAAACAATGCTTCATAACATAGCAAATGAACAAGCAGTTTTAGGGCAAAAAATATACATTATTGTTATTAATGATATAATAAACAAAGAATTAAAGAACTCTTTGGATCCAAGAATAAAATTTATTTGCTTAAAAAGAAAAGTTTCCTCAAAAAGTATATTACCCTTTATAAAATTAAACTATCTCTTATTTAAAATAAATCCAGATATTATACATTTACATTATTCTTCCATAGCCAGATTCATTTTTATTTCATCTCTATTACATAAGACATGTGTTACGCAACATGATGTATGTAATAAGCAAAATTCTCAATATTTATATAAATGTAAAAGAATATATGCAATATCTAATATCGTTAAGACTGATATTAAAAAATGGACAGGTTTAGATTCTGAAGTCGTCCTTAATGGTATAGATGTGGATAAAATCAAACATCAACAATACTCACAAACAGATACAAAGCTATTTAAAATAGTTCAAGTCAGCAGACTAATGCATGAGAAAAAAGGTCAGCATATATTGATTCAAGCAGTTAATAAATTGATTAGACAGGGATATAATCAAATACGTCTAGACTTTATTGGCGATGGAGAATCTCATAAATATCTTGAAGAACTTGTAAAAGAATTAGATATGAAGGAATATGTAAGATTCCTTGGCAATAAAGACCAGTCATATATTTATGAACATTTATGTGATTATAATTTGTTTATACAACCATCAATATATGAAGGCTTCGGTCTGACAGTTACAGAAGCAATGGCTGCAAAGATTCCTGTCTTAGTATCAGAGAACCAGGGTCCTTTAGAAATAATAGACTATGGTAAATATGGATATTCATTTAAAAACAAAGATATAGATGACTGTGCTGCAAAAATAGAGTTATTTTTTAATGATCAGAATGATAAGAACATGATAGGAAAGGCATATCAGCGTGTTCAGGAATTATATAACGTTAAAATTACAGCCGAAACATATTTAAGAAAATACATAGAATTTATTGAATCATAATATGCTGAAATATATAGACAATAAGATATTATATGACTATAACAAATGCCAACAATGTGGTATTTGTGATGCCATTTGTCCCAAACATGCTATATCGTTTGAATTACAACATAACGGAACACATAAAGTTATTGTTGACAACGACAAGTGTATAAGATGTAAGCGGTGCGTAAATAGTTGTCCTGCAAACAAATGTGAAGAATACAAAAATTATTTCGATAGCTTTAAAGATAAAAAATACTTTTTAGGATGCAATTCTAACGATAAGGTAAGGAGAGAATCATCTTCTGGTGGTGTCTGCAAAACATTAATAATAGAAGGATTAAGAAGCGGATATATAGATGGTGTATACACATTAAAAAAGACAGATAAATACCCTTATGCTGAAGGAGAATTTTATACAAAAGAGAATATACCCGATTATTGTGACTTGCCAAATTCTATATATCATTCTGTTATGGCATGTACTAATGTTAACAGAATAGAAAGATGTAACAGATTAATGATTGTAGGTACTTCTTGTCAACTTAGAGCCTTAGAGAAGATTGCAAAAAGTAGATGTAATGAATTGATAAAGATTTGCATCTTCTGTAAACAACAGAAAACTCTAGATTCTACACGCTTTTTGGCCAAGATTATAGGAGAAAAGATAAACAACGATAAGAAGTTCTATGCACAATACAGAGGTACGGGATGGCCGGGTATTGTTAAAATAAACAACTCATCATTACCATGGCATCGGGCCGCGCAGCTACCATTTGGCAGAAGACTATGGACAGTACCGGGATGTGATGTATGCGGTGACTCTTATGGTATTGAGAGCAATGCAGACATAACATTAATGGATCCTTGGATTATCAGAGAAAGAAATGAGTTTGGAGAAACATTAATAACTGTACATACAGAAAGAGGATTGAAAATTTTAAAAGATATCCCCAATATTGTTTTAGAGGCAAAAAGCTACACAGAAGTAGAGCCGGCATTGTCATTAAAAGATGTATGGAGAAAACAGCGATTGGTTCCTTTCTTTAGAGGGGAAGAATGTGGTGATAAAATTATTAAGGCAGGAAAAGCAGAACTTAGGCAACGGAAATTATTAAGTTGTATAGCTAAAAAACTTCCTCGAATGCCAATCTTATTTTACCGAATACTATGCAAAGCACCTGATTTTCGTAATAAAATATTGAAATAATTATGGATATTAAAGTTATAACACGTCATACACCAGCTAATTATGGATCGTTGCTACAGTCTATTGCAACAATAAAAGTTTTTGAAAAATTAGGTCATACCTGTAAAATCATTGATTATATAAAATCAAATGAATATGGGATAAAAGGTTGCATATCATCATTACATAACAAGAAAAAGTGGAACTCAAATATCTTATTAAAACTTATATATATATTATTGCGTTATCCTGAAGAAAAATATGCACAAATTGCATTTAGAGCGATGCAAAAAAAATATCTTAAATTAACAGATAAATGTTTCACAACAAATGATTTAAAAAAAATAAATGCAGATATTTTTGTAACTGGTAGTGACCAAGTATGGGGGCCATTATTAGACGGCAATTATGACAATGCATATTTTCTGTCTTTCACAAATGAAAAAAAAATAGCATATGCTTCTAGTTTTGGGAAAAGTGTCTTTTCAGATAAAATAGTTAATGCATATAAAATATTATTATCAAATTATTCAAAAATTTCAGTGCGTGAAAACTCTGCCATTGATTTATTAAATAAATGGGAAATATCTTGTATTGGTCAAGTTTTAGATCCAACATTAATGTTAACAAACGAAGAATGGACAAAGTTTATTAAAAATGAGAAATCGCAAAAATATGTGCTAGTCTATCAAATCCATAATGATAAGAAATTGGGTGCTTATGCTAAAAAGTTTGCCAAAAAGGTCAATTTACCTTTAATTCGAATTTCGCCTTCATTACATCAAATTAGTAGAGAAGGTAAATTAATATATCTACCTAATATAGGTGAATTTTTATCTTATATAAAGGGAGCAACATATTTTATTACAGATTCGTTTCATGGAACGGCTTTTGCCATTAATTTTAATATACAATTCTTCGAAATTCTTCCTAATACATCAACTGGCACAAGAAACCAAAGCATATTAAAGCTTACATCATTAGAAGATAGAATAATTAGAGATTATAACGATTTTAGTATTATAGAGAAAAAGATAGATTATTCCTCCGTGAATAAAATATTAAATAAAGAGAGGATGAAATCATTGAGTATTTTAAAATTAATGCTTAGTGAATAAAGTGATATGTTTTGACTTATAATCAAATATATATCAAGTTTTTTTCATACTAAAATATAAAGCATAAAAGATGAAAGTACTTCTAATAGACGTATATAATTTCAACAAAAGCGGAGCAGAAACAATGCGCTTTAATACAGGGAAATGTATGATGTGCTATCCAAATTATAAATGCTTGTTGAAATGAATATAAAATTCAAAAGGATAAGGGAATATCTCATATCAAATAATCCTAAAGATGTATTTTTAATATTTGTTTTTGTTGTCATAATTTGCATATTTGTTTTTCCATGGCTTTTTACACGGAATTGGCTTCTCGGTGAATGGTTCCATTTTAATAACACCGGACAAATAGGTGACACAATTGGTGGAACAATAAGCCCATTTATAGCTATTTTAGCTGCATGGTTAACTTACAAAGCATTTATTATTCAATATGAAGCAAATGAGCAATTGAAAAATGATTCAAAAATAGCAAGTTTTGAAAATACATTTTTCCAAATGCTTCAGATGCAAGAAATGATAACTAATAACCTGTTTTTAAGAGGGATATTCTACACAAAAGAAGAAATACCTATAAGAGAGCTTAAAGGCAGAGAAATCTTTAGTTTCCTTTATGAAATGACAGATGATGACAAAATGCAATTTTTAAATGGATTAACCATCCAAGGGGGAATAAAAGAAAATATAAATCAATATGGAATTGATTATTTTTCTAAAACAGAAAATCTATCTTTTTTGGACCATTATTTCAGACATCTTTATCGTATAATAAAATTTGTAGATGATGCTACAATTATTGAAAGTAAAGAGAAAAAATACGAATACATATGTATCCTCCGTGCCCAATTATCAGACTATGAACTAGGTCTACTCTTTTATAATTGCCTATCAAATAATGGCAAAGAAAAATTTAAGCCATTAATTGAAAAATATGCATTATTCAATAATCTCAGAGATAAAGTTTTAAATAATCCTGAAACAGAACGATTGCTGTATAAAGATAGTGCGTATAAATTTGTAAAAAAAAAACTATGAAAGTACTTCTAATCGACGTATACAATTACAACAAAGGCGGAGCTGAAACAGTGTGCTTCAATACAGGAAAGATGCTGGAAGAACATGGGCATGAGGTGGCTTACTTTACACTGAAGTGGGCAGACAATAATCCTTCGCCATACAGCAAGTATTTTCCTGAGTCGAAAGAGACAAGGCGTGGGCCACTGAAACAAGTGAAAAATATGATAAACTATTTTTATCATTTTGAGGCTGCACGCAAGATAGAACAGCTGATTGGGGACGAGAAGCCGGACATTGCACACATTCATCTGATGTGGGGACAGATAACGCCCTCGATATTTCCTGTGTTGAAAAAATATAATATACCGATATTGTTCACTGTTCATGATTATCGTATAGTATGCCCGGCATACACCTTCAGAAACGGTAAAGGACAGATATGTGAGGAGTGTAAAGGCAAGCACTTTTATAAATGCTTTACCAACACATGCTGTAAAGGCAGCAAGCTGATGAGCGCAGTGATGGCAGCAGAACAATATTTCAGGAACAGATATTTTAATCCTGCAAAATATATCGACGGCTTTATCTATGTAAGCAACTTCGCAAAAGAGATTCAGGAGCGATATATGCCGGCAGTAAAGGCAAAGAAGAACATCACGCTGTATAATTTCTCTACGTCTATTGTTGAACATGCAAAAGAAATGCCTAAAGACAAGTATTTTCTGTTCTTCGGACGCTTGTCGTATGAGAAAGGTGTAAAGACATTGCTTGAAGCATTTAAAGATATTAAGCAGTGCAAGCTGAAAGTGGTAGGCACGGGACCTAAAGAAGATGAGCTGAAAGAATATGCCAAGAACAACGGCATGCACAACGTGGAGTTTCTCGGATATAAGAGGGGTAAAGAACTTACAGATCTGGTAAGCAACGCATATTTCGTGGTAGTGCCGTCAGAATGGTATGAGAACAACCCGATGACTATAATAGAGGCTTATTCCGTTGGCACTCCTGTAATTGGAGCAAAGATAGGCGGAATACCCGAAATCGTGGTTGACGGAAAGACCGGCTACCAGTTTGAGAGCGGAAACGTAAAGGCATTAAGCGAAATAATATTAAAAGCAGACGGCCTGAATGACGAAGGATATAAAGCTATAAGCGGAAATACAATAAAATTCGCTAACGAGAATCTAAGCAAAGAAAGCTATTGGAATAAGCTGATAGCATTCTATGACAGCTTTTTACGAAAGTGAAAAATCCAATTGCCAACGTAGTGCTTGCGACAAGAATCCACAAGACATATGGCTCTAACTCCTAGCCAACTTGTTGGCGATAACTACTTTAACTTCTTTAACTCCTAGTTATATTATTTTATTCTCTTCCCCCTAATCAACAGCCAAAGGGCGGAGAGGCACGAAAGAAGAATTATGCCGGCGTGTTGGGCTGATTCTTTTATATTGAGAAAAAACTTTGACATGGACTTTTGCTTATGACGAGGCAAAAGTAATGATTTATTTTTAATCCGGAAAATTTTATGAAAATTGTTGTTACCGGTACCCGTGGCATCCCTAATGTCATGGGCGGAGTGGAGACGCACTGTGAGGAACTGTTTCCGAGAATAGCAGCCATGGGCGAAGACGTAACGGTGATAAGGCGTAAAAGCTATGTCAGCGACGGTCTGAAAGAATGGAAAGGCGTAAAGCTGGTGGACATAGAGACACCGAAAAAGAAGTCGTTTGAAGCCATTATACATACGTACAGAGCCATAAACAAGGCGAAGAAACTGGGAGCAGACATACTGCACATACACGCCATAGGGCCGGCTCTGCTGGTGCCATACGCCAAGATGCTGGGCATGAAGGTGGTGTTTACGCATCACGGTCCTGACTACGATAGGGACAAATGGGGCAGGGCTGCCAAAGCGGTGCTGAAGCTGGGCGAGCGCATGGGGTGTATGTTTGCTGACGACGTAATTGTGATCAGCGACGTGATACGCAACCTGATTAAGGAGAAATACGGACGTACAAAGAACGTGCATCTGATATATAACGGCGTGTCGGAGCCTGAGGTATGCGACTATCCCGAGTATTTTGAGGAACTGGGCATAAGGAAGGGACGCTACATATTGGGTATGTGCCGCTTTGTGCCGGAAAAGAACCTGCACCATCTGGTAGAAGCGTTCGGGAGAATTAAGAACGAAAAATTAAAAAGTAAAGACGGCGGCGACGATGATATAAAGCTGGTGCTGGCTGGTGACACAGACTTTGAGGACGACTACTCAAGGGGACTGAAAGAGATGGCAAGGAAGAACGGCGTGGTGCTGACGGGATTTGTGAAGGGCCGTAAGCTGCACTCGCTGCTGACCAACTGCATGTGCTACTGTCTGCCGTCGAGTCATGAGGGCCTGCCGATAGCGTTGCTTGAAGCCATGAGCTACGGCGTGAAGGTGATAGTGAGCGACATACCGGCAAACCTGGAGGTGGGCCTTGACAAAGATGACTACTTCCCGGTGGGCAACGTGGACGAGCTGGCGAAGAAACTGAAAGAGGTGATAAGCCGTGAGCCACAGCACATAGACTACGACATGGCAAAGTATGACTGGGACAAGATAGCGAAGGAGGTAAGAGGGGTATATTGTAATTTGGAGTTAAAGTAGTTAGAGGAGTTATCGCCAACGGAGTTGGCTAGGAGTTAAAGTCAAATGTTTTGTGGATTCTTATCATAAATTCGCGTAGTGCTTGCGACAATAACCAACAAGGCTATTGTGCCGGCGGATCTGCGCTCCGCCGGAATTGAATATA
>UMFU01041971.1_pt1 | contig 20373 bp, 30 predicted proteins | sample 1965091 | NCBI WGS metagenome assembly UMFU01 (sample SAMEA4836054, study PRJEB28245) | human gut metagenome | biome: gut microbiome; material: fecal sample | place: Denmark | collected 2008
CGGAAGGGAAAGGCATTTCCGATATTAACTGGCGTGATGTTAACATTGATGAAGTTTTTAAATCTTTAGGAAATGTTAACGTGGAAGAAGTCGCCGAGCTAGGCAACGAGCTGCTTAAATGCTGTTCGCTCATTACTTCCGACGGTGTAGAGCAAGAATTAATGCCGGAAACAATAGACGCAGTTATTGAGGAAGTAGGTAGCCTATGGACGCTGAAAAAGAAAGCCTTTGAGGTGAATTTTTCTAGTTTTCGAAAAGGCGGCAAGTTAAACGAAACGCCCGACTTGTCGCCGAGCAGCAGCGGTATTCATTTCTCGAAAAAACAGTAAATGTCACGCCCTCTGTTGCTAACGTAGTTGCTGCAAGACTTGCCACACTGCATGAACTTCAAACAATTTACAGTTATGATGACTTATTAGATATGTGCGAGATTTTGGCTAACAAAAATACTAATGATTTTTTATTAGCTGAATATATGAGAAAAAACACGAAAGGGGGTTAAAAAATGGCTACAGTTATTGACAGTTTTATGATAACTCTAGGGCTAGACCCCACGGATTTTAACAAAGGAATAGATGAAGCTGACAAAAAAACAGAAAGCTTTGCTTCCAAGTTAACGAAAAAAGGAACAGCAGCCGCCGCCGCATTCTTTTCATTCGGTGCAATTATAGCGCAAGTTAAAAGTCTTGCCGCAGGAGCTGACGCCGTCGGTAAAGTTGCAGACCGTATAGGCGCAAGTGCGCCGGATTTATACGCATGGGGCAACGCGGCAGAACTATCAGGCGGCAGCGTCAGGGGATTGTTTAACAGCGTCGAAGGACTAAATAAACAGTTAGCCCGTATCGCTGTTACAGGTAAAAGCCGTATACTGCCATTCTTCGAGCAACTGGGCGTTGCAGTAGTAGACGACAGCGGAAAAGTCCGCAATGTATTTGACGTTTTGCGAGATTTAGCCGGAGCTGTTGAAGGTATGAGCAAGCTTGAAAGTCAAGGTATCCTTTCATCTTTACAGCTTGACGAGGGTACGATAGGACTTCTGCAAGGCGGACGGCAAGCGTTAGATGATCTGATAAAACGTCAAAAGGATTTAGGTTATTTCACCAAAGAAGATACTGTTATAGCCGCCAAATTTAATGACAGCATTACAGAATTAAGCCGTTCTTTTAGATTCGTATTTTTGCCGATTCTGCGGTTTGCTGCTCCTACACTGACCCAATTCGCCCTAGCGTTAACGGATGTATTCGCCTATATGCAGAAGCATGGCGATATATTAACAATGGCGTTATACGCTATTGTAGCCGTTGTTACGGGCTTATTACTGCCTGCCCTATGGAGTTTATTCACCGCCATACTAGCTAATCCTATAACGTGGGTTATAATGCTTATAGCAGCGTTTCTATTAGTCCTAGAAGATTTATGGGTATACGCCAACGGCGGCAAGAGTGCCTTTGAGGATTTATGGAAAATGTTAGGAACAGGTGATGAAGTCCTTGCGGCACTACAAACGGCGTGGGATTACTTGAAACAGGCAGCCCAAATAGCATGGGAGATATTGAAACAAATCCTATTATTCTGCCTAATGGGCTTTTATAAAATCGTAACAGCAATGGCGTTACTTGTTACAGCAGGCGGCGCAGCGTTCAAAGCCATTGCAGGGTTTATTAACGACTACCTGATATCCCCGCTTAAATCAGCGTGGGAATGGATAGGGAATATTTTAGACAAAATTCCTTCATTGAGCAGCATAAAAGCTACCATTTCTGAACGGTGGGAACAAGCTAATACTCCGATACCGTCGTTGCAGGCTATTGCAGCAGGCGGCGGGGGTAGCAATACCAATCAAGAAATCAATGTAGGCAAAATTGATATCCATACCGCAGCAACGGACGCAAGCGGCATAGCTGCCGACATGGGTGGAGCAATCAGCGAGAAATCAGGGCTATTCTTCACGAATGCAAGCGGCATTAAATAAGGGGGGCGTAAAATGGCGAAATTATGGAATTGGAGCGGTAAAGAATGGCAGAACTGGTTACTTGCCAACAGCGCAGGTACAGCACTAGCCACATTTACGACCTATCTAGGCAGCACAGTAAGAGCGGAAGCTAATATTACATACGATTACCTAGAACAAGGTAGCTTTGCTGCCTACAATAAAACTACTGCCCCTATGGATATCACAGTAACGCTTGCTAAAGACGGAACGCCGGGAGAAATTCAACAGGCTGTTGCGGTGCTGGAACGTCTGCGGACAACAACGGAATTAATATCATTTGTAACCCCGCTTAAAGAACACCAAAACATGACGCTAGACAAATATGATTATGCTTTTAACGAGGGGCAGGCATTAACGACCCTTGTAGTAAACATTCATCTTGTCGAGATTCGGCAGCAGAAAAGCCAGTATACAAATGTTGATGTGCAGCCGATAACATCCGACGACGCCGCCAGCGCGTCAGACGCTTCAACCGTAGACAGGGGCAACACTAATCCTAGCGACGGGGACGATTCCGAAAACAGTAGTGTAGCATACGATATAAAAAAGGTTTTGGGATTGTAGGGGGACATTATGACTTATAAAACGATACCATTAAACGCTATACCTAATCAGCAATTCACGGTAACGCTTGACGGTCAAATCTGCCAAATTCGCTTATACTGGCGTTATGACAACCTATATTGTGATTTAAGCGTACAGGATGAAGTGATATGTACAGGCGCGCTGTGTGTAACTAATGAGTTGATCTTACAGCAGCCTAAATTGAATTTCAGCGGAAATCTGCTATTTGTGGACAAAGAAGGACACGGAGCGCAGCCGGACTATAAAGAGCTGGGAACACGTTTTGTCTTGTGCTTCGTGCAGGAAAGCGAGATGTAGCATGAGTTTTTCTATAAAAGCCCTTAGAGCAACTATAACGCTTCGTAACGGGACTTTTCCGAATACGAATAGCAATACTATCATTATCGAAAACCACCGCATTAAAGCGACGATATCGAAGCCGGGCGGCGAGGACAAGAACACTTTAACCGCCAGTATATACGGTTTACCTTTAAGCGTCATGGAAACAGCAAGCACGTTAGCATTTTATCCACAGCAGTCAGAGAAGAACTTTATTCGTCTTGAAGCTGGCGACGATACTGGTATAGTCGGGACAGTCTTTGAAGGTGAGTTTACACTGGCAGCCGCTAACTTTAGCGGTGCGCCGGAGATATCTTTTGATATCAAAGCAGCGGCGGGTATTTATCCTGCACTACTGGCAACGCCGCCAATCGCTGTACAAGGCACTACCGACGCCGCGAAACTGTTCGAGCAATTCGCGACAGAAGCGGGATACACCTTTATCAACGAGGGCGTTTCGGCGAGTGTCAGAAACACAACCTTTACAGGCAGCCCAATAGAAAAAATGCACAAGCTAGCAAAGCAACTAGGCATTGACTTGTATATTGACGATAGTAAAGTAGTGATAACTCCGAAAAACGGAGCGCGCAGCGGTAATGCTGTGTTGATAAAGGTAGGAACTGGTTTAATTGGCTACCCGTCTTTCACGCAGGACGGCATAGAGTTTAAATGCGAATTTGACCCTACTATCACACTAGGCGGGTTAGTAAAGCTGGAAAGCGTTGTTCCGCGAGCTACAGGCGTATGGAAAGTAACGAGCTTGACGCATAACCTAGAATGTTTTAATTCGCAAGCTGCGGGAGCGTGGGACAGCGTAGTCAAAGCCGTTTACGTACAGGAGAACTGATATGGATACTTTGAAAAAATCTCAAATAGTTGCGCCAACGGTTGAAAGCACTCGTTCACCTTTTACGGGAAATAGTCAGGGTAACGAAATGGCGTATTTTATCGAAAACTTTTTGAATGGCAGGGTAAATACGGCGTTGCCGTGCAAAGTCCAAGCTGTTTACAGCGACGGAATAAGCCCCACAGGGCGCGTTGATGTACTGCCCTTAATAGTTGCCCTAGATGCCAAAAACAACGCCATAAATCCAGCCCCGCTTTATAATTTACCCTATTGCAGAATACAGGGCGGCGCAGCGGCATTAGTTTGCGACCCTGTACCGGGTGATATTGGACTTGCGGTATTCTGTCAGCGGGACGTATCCAACGTTGTTAACGGGACGGCTGAACCAGTCCAGCCCGGAAGCTTCCGAAACTTTGATATTTCAGACGGCTTTTTTATTGGTGGATTTTTAAACCAGCAGCCGACCTGCTACATTCAGATTCTACCTGACGGCAATGTTATCGTCACAGCCCCGCAGCACGTCACAGTTAACACCAGTCAGACGACCATTAACAGTAACACTACCATAAATGGCAATCTGACCGTTACAGGTAACACAACCGTGCAGCAGCGGCTTGATGTTATCGACAATGCGACAATCAAAGGTATTAGCTTTGCCGACCACGTTCACGGAAATGTTGAAAGCGGCAATAGTAATACTGGCACACCTAAATAAAGCAAAACATCAAAAATGGGTAAATTTGATATCTCAAAAAAAGAGATAGCAAAAAACGCTGTTTTTGACATTTAAACTACATAAATAATTTAGCGATAAAATACCGTATTTTACCGCATTTATACCGGCAAATTTAGCATACAAACTAAGAGAGGTTTTGAAATGGAAAACGGGAAAATTAAGTGCAATCTATGCAATGAAGAATATTCAGCGGACGCCTGCAAAAGCTTTACTTACGGGCGGCTTGACGTAAATATTTGCCCAACCTGTCTAGTTTGGTCAAGTCACGAATGGGCAGTTATGGCGAGAAAAACGCTGCGACAAAAGAAAAGTAGGCGTTGATATGGAAGCGATATTTATGGGTGCGATAACGTGGGCTATCATTGGTATTTGCTATATGATTTATTCTGAATTTTAAGGAAGTGATAAAATGTTTAATAGAAGATTACTTCAAGCCACATCAGGGGGGGATATTCCTATTCCCGTTGATGTTCCTACCGCTTGTTTTGTTCCGTCACGAAATCAATATAACGCTCAAAATCAAGTGGAATATATGCCGACATTTACCATTCCCGAAAATGTGACGCGATTAGGGTTATACTGGTATCCGCGTAGTACAATGGATGCCACATATAGCCGACTATTTCGGCAAGTTGTTGCCGTGGCAGCAGGACAGCAATATAGAGTTGATTACTTTAATTGGGCTGACCTTGCTGGTAACGCACGCGGGACATTACGGCTAACCAATGTAAATAACGGAAAGTATTTAGATACAGCGAACGGATTAGTTTATTTTAATAATGATATTCTTCGAGCTGCCGTTAGTTCTGGTTTATTTATGTTTCCCTGCAACGTATTGTATTGCGGATATAATAGAGAGATTGAAAAGTTGCCTATAACAGCAAGTATAGCGTGATAGGAGGATAACTATGTTCAACAGGCGTTTATTAATAGATTCGGGGGGGAAGCAGCAAACTTATTCTGTGCTTGAAATCCATGTAGACACGCCCGACGGCGATCACGTTCGGTTAGCAAGAGTGGAGCTGACTTACAACGGTGAAAGCAATTTAGCTAATACTGATAATAAAGGAATAGCCGTTTTCTATGGAGTGCCGACAGGAACAGAAATATCTTATACGATAACGGCGGCAGGATATAATGCGGCTACAGGGAAATGGATTATTCCCACAGACGTCGAATATGAAACAGAGTATGTTGTTTTATCCCCCACGCTGCCAACAAAGGAAACTGTACTTTGGCGGGGTGGTACAGACGGTGCATTTACAATAACAATACCAGCAGGAGTTAATGTTCTTAAAATCACAACAGAAAACAGCTATATAAATAACTTTGTTGATCCGCGCCTGCCAAGATACGTAGGTGTAACGCCAGGTAAAACTTATAATATGGGCTTGGCATACGTAACCGAAGGCGAAACTCCTGAACCGGAATACTTTGAGGTATGGGTGCAGCGTCGTAATAGTAGTAGTGATTGGAAAACATGGGTTAGTTCAAACGCTGGAGATGCTCCCGCAGGAGCAGGATTTACCTATGTAGATATAATAATGTCGTATTCAGCTAGTATAAATAACATTACGCCGAGTGTAACTGACTATTAATATTAAGGGTGTGATAAAATGTTTAACCGCAGGTTATTGTTATCAGATTCGGGGGGGAAAAATACCAACTTACGCAAGCCTTGAATTTCATGTAGAAAACAGCAGCGGCAGCCCTATTCGTTCAGCACGGGTAGAAGTAAATTATAACGGAGAAACGAATATAGCGACCACGGATAACAAAGGCGTGGCGTATTTTGAAGTGCAAACGAACATATTAATTTCCTATACGGTTACTAGTGCTGGTTATAACGCAAAAACAGGTACATTAACGGTTGAAACGGGTACGGCTTACGAAGTTGAATATGTTACTTTAACTACCCCCCTACCGTCGCAAGATACTGACTTATGGTACAGTGGCGACCCCGGTTATTATGGCACTGTTAAAATAACTATTCCTGACGGTGTTAAGGTGCTTTTTGTTGGGGCAACAGTAGAATGTGGAGAGCTCGGCGAACCTTGTTATGCGCGAATGGAAAGTACAACTAAAACATGGTTTAATATAGGCGGCGAGGATAGGATATCAGCGGAACGATTAATAGGAGTAACGCCCAACAAAACATATTCAGTTCTAATTGATTATGAAAGCGAATTGGGCGCAACGTACGGCTTTGCTTTTATTAGATATTCCCAGAGAATAAACAATTTCAAGCCAACAATAACAGACTATTAAAGGTGAATTGACATGAATAAAGCAGAAAAGGCGAAAGCCTACCGTGAGGAATTGAAAGCGGAAGGATACTGCCCAAGATGTTATAAGCGTAAAGCTGTAGCAGGCAAGCTGCATTGTAAAGAGTGCGAAAAGTATTATTATGCCTACTATCACGCACACAAGGCGCAGCGGCTTGAATATGCAAAGCAGCGGCGGGAAAAACTCAAAGCTGCCGGGCTATGCACTCAATGCGGGAAAAGGCAGCAGGAAAAAGGGCTTCTGTGCATAGAATGTTATAAAAAACTACCCCATTAATACCAGTAAGCAGGGCGTTTGCCCTGCTTTTTTATTTTGCGATTTTTCAAAAAAAGACTTGACAACAGGATAAAGGGGGGCTACAATATAAGCAAGAGGTAAGGAAAAACAAAAATAAAGGGGCAGTATTATGAAAAAATTAAAATGGCAAAGAAAATAGCTAAAAAGTGCGCTTACGTGGTTGGATATCAAGCGGTAGAATGGGGAGAAAAAATCGACAACAAAAAATGGATTGCTATTTAAAAAAGAAAGTAGGCAGGTGATAAAGTGAAGTTTGAAAAACCAACACTGAAAGAATGGAACGCTGCCGAGAAATTAGCTGACCCGGTAGCGTTTAAAGCATGGGTCAGAAGGCTGGTACGCAGGGACAAGAGGTATTTAAAAGAAGTTGCAGCAGAAATGAATATCAATGAAACAGGATTGCACGACCGTTTTAAAAGAGGTTTTGTCAACATTAACGATTTAATAAAGCTGCTGGATAGCCTAGATATGGATTTAATCATCAGAGATAGAAGGTATAACAGATGAAAAACTTGAAAGCGTACAAAGTTATGTGACACATCAAAGGAGTTGAAGTTGTGAGTTTTTATTATATTGAAATCGAAACAAAAGGGTATTACATGGGCGAAATAGTTAAACAAAACAGCAAGCTTAAACCGCGGTGTTGCTTATTGATAGGAAAATGTTGTAAATATAGCAGTGGTATAGAAGCTGCAAAAGCAGCCGAGGAAATAATCACGAAATGCCGAATACCAAAAGACTATATATCAATCAGAAAAGTTATTGACCAAACATCTAGCGGCAATAATTTTAAATCTTTTTTTGATAACCAATTTAAACAATCCTACCGAGAGCAGATAAAAGCAGAGAACAGAGCTTTAAAAATAATTCAAAACATTAATCAAATAAGAAGCATAACTAACGTTACAGAAACGCGAAACTTGAAAAATAACGTGATAAAAGTTATTATTAGATTGACAAATGGCGAAAAAATAATCATAGATAATCCAAGCAAATTTTTTCAAAACAAAATAAATGAAATAATGAAAGGTGACAACATGGAAAATTCTAATCAGATTGAAGCCCCGGTAAAATTCGGAATTTTAGAAGAAGAAAAAGTTTCCCGCAAATTTTACCCCGTAAAAAATGCCCCTGCCGATACAGTGCTGCCGAAAAGGAAAACAGCAAAAAGCGCAGGTTATGACTTCGTGCTACCCTGTGATGTGCGCTTAAATCCCCACAGCATATCGGCTATTATTCCAACAAACGTTAAAGCGTTTATGCCTGATGATGAAGTGTTAATGCTATATATTCGCAGCTCAATAGGCATTAAACATCATGTAACACTAGCGAATGGGACAGGAATTATTGACGCCGATTATTTTTCCAATCCCGACAACGACGGCAATATAGGCATTTGCCTGCAAAATAACAGTAATGAAATCGTGAGTTTAAAAAAAGGCGAACGGATTATGCAAGGTATTTTTGTTAAATATGCTGTATGCGACAGCGACGATACAAACGAAGTCCGCAAGGGCGGTTTTGGGTCAACGGGAAAAGAATGACGCCCATATTCGCCCTGTAATCGCCTCAAAATACTTTTAGGACAATTACATATACAAGCAAAAATAAAACGCTGTAACCTAAACAGCGTTCAAGAGAGGGGGTATATCATGGATAAGTTTTTTACTGTTCTAAAAGAAAACGGCTTAATTATGAATTTCGTCTTTTTCTGCGTTTGCTTTTTAATTATCGGCGCAGGATTAGCACAAGTGACGAAGTAAAAAAACACCCTGCTTTTTAGCAGGGTGTTTTTTTGTTTAAAAAGAATTGTGAGAAGGGGCAGCTTCTGCATATTTAATTATAGCAACAAGGCGTAAAAGAAGCAACCTTTTATGATTGCTTCTTTTATTTTAATTCAACAGGAGAGCTGACGCCACATAAATATTATAGCATAAAAACAGAAAAAGCAAAGCGTTAACTTTGCTTTTGTCTGCTGCTTTTTAACTTGTTTTGCGTCACATGATAAAAAGGCGGTTTAATTTTGTACCATATTTATTATAGCGCATATATGGTATAATGTAAACAAAAATAAAAAAGCCCCGCAGGGCTTTTTTACTACCAGCTTTATCGTTGGGGAGATAAACCTGATATGTACCGGATTTATTTTATCATATAAAACAGAAAAACGCAAATGTGCGTTGCATTTGCGCTTCTGTGACCCTTTTAGTTACCAGCAATCACCGCTGACTGTGAATGTCTACATTATAGCAGCCGGACGCAAAAAAAGCAACCGTTGCCGATTGCTAATTTTGCAGAAGTTTTGTCGAATGAAAAAATATAAGGGCTATGACTATGCTACACTAAAATTATAACATAGTTAAATAAAAAATAAAAGGGGGCTTACTCATGGCGCAATTAAGCATTTATAACGGCAGTGTTACATCCGGCGGAACAGACGGAACACTAATCACCACAGGCGATATTTTGAAGTACACAGGGGAAAAGGGCGAGCTTGGAACTATTGTTCCCTATGCGCTGCGTGCTGCTTTAACGACCAATGTTTATAACGTTTCGCTTTCTGTTATTGGTAGCAATCCTGAATGGTTACAGATATCGAAAGACGGTAGCACGTGGGGTCAAAAGTTAGAATTTGCGAATATCGGCGATACAAATACATTATTTTATGTGCGCTCAAATATTCCGGAAGGTGCAGAATTCGGACAAACCGTATTAAATAGATTTTTGTTGAAATACGTTGAAACAGTATTAACAGAGGGGTAGTTTTTTTATGGAACTGAATTTATCACCACTAGAAGCAATGATTGTTGCTATCAATAAAAAAGAAGTACGGGAAAGACCCTGCAACGAGATAAAAAAAGATTTAGAGGAGTTTATTAAAAATGATTATAATAAAATGCGAGGATGAACTATTGATGTTGAGCGGGAATGCTTATATTAAGGCTATCAAAATAGATATTCCCGACAATGATAAAGAATTAACAGGCAAGCTAGATATATACTGCCAAGAATTCAGAAAAACGGCATTAAGTATAACTTATGACAAAAAAGTCGTAGAAAAGCTGTTAAATGAATGTATGACAGCGATAGAAGCAGAAATGTCTTGCGCGCCTGACTGCAACACCAATATATTTATTGATTTAAAAAACATTATTGATTGTGCGAAAAAAAAGGTAGAAAGAGGGCTAGAAAATGATTAGATTCTATATAGACGGGACAACAGGGCAAAAAGACGGTACAGAAGTTACATCAATAAATCCTATCACAGCTACAGGGCTTTTCCCGTCGGGTAGCACGGCAGCAAGCAAAAGCGTTAAGGTGTATATCAGAGCAGACGCGGGAGAAAGTTATAGACAGGTTTTAGTTGGAGCTAATGCCGATAAATTTACTAAATGCCGTATAACTTCATTCAACAACTCAACTACGCAAACGATAGGTTTAACAGGGGGGTATTTTGAAACCGTATTAAAAACAGTTTCGGATGTCAATCAAGAATTAACCTTTACTTTTTACGCAACAGCAAGTGACGGGGCTACGGTAGATACTTCAATAAAAATTTATGCCTATGTTATAGATTTAATTCATAGTATAGAATAGAAAGGAAGTGTAAAAAATGGCAAATCATTTACACTGGTACACTGGTGGCACTATAGGAGCAGCGGACGGTGAAGAAGTCGACATAAGCAGTCCTTTTAGTTTAGGCACTGTAAATACATTTACAGATATCATCTCGTACCCAACCTCAACAGTAGGTGTTGCGAATTTTTGCCCTTTAATCGGATTCCCGTTATATTTAAGAACAGAGGCAGGCTTTGAAATATCTAGCGGAACATTAACAGCGGGGTATCAGTCCAGTACGATTATTATATCCGCGATAGGAACACAGCAAAGCCAAGTTAGACCAGTATTGTTTCAAGATAAAACAGCACTCTTGCAGGCTTTAGACGGAAGTAATATATACGCTGCGATATCGCCAAACAATCCTCTTGCTATAAATTCTACAAATAAAATAACCTCTGTAAATAGCTGTTTGTTTTTTATTGTAGCAATAAAGCCCGGCGCACAAGTAGGCGATTTATACCCGCAGAATTTATTAAATTTTAGCTTTACTGAAACGGAGTTGACAAGCTAATGTTTAACCGCAGATTGTTGATTGCAAATTCGGGGGGGACATACCCGCTGTAGTAACTATAAATTTTTATCTGCAATGCCTTAATTATCAGCCGGGAAGTATAGACCTACCTGTAACTTTTAAGATATCAGATTAAAAAGGTGTGATAAAATGGATATAGATAGAATTTGCTGCCGCTGCAATAAGCCTTTGCTTACTGGTTACTACTACTTTAATAACAAATTCGGTATATGTATAGATTGCATTACTAAATTATCCGTTTTAGAAATCCGAAACGAAAACCAGTTACATATCAAAGAGGTTGAAGCTGCGCTAAAAAAGGGGAATTGCTAAAATGATACATCAATGTACTTCATGCGGTAAGATAAAGCCTATTGAGTGGGCTTTTGAAATGCCCGCATATCATAAGACTTATTATATATGCAAAGAATGCTTGCCTAAAATATACGAAAGAATGAATAAGAAGTCACAAAAAAACTCTAAAACACAAGAAACCAGTTATTTTAGAAAAAGTTAGGGGGTGTAAACATGGCAGAAGTTGTTGAATTAAAAGCGTTTGTTACTGCAAGCCCAAACGAAGCAGATTTTTCGTCAGCAGCGACTAAAAGAGAATGGGAAGCATATCCGACTATTAAAGGTTATGTTACGTCTAAATCTGATGAAAGCAGCTATATCAAAGGCGAAACAATGCGCGTTGTGGGAGTTAACTTACAATCTATAACGCAGATATACACGTTTGAACCACTTACAGGCTCAATAGATATTGATAATACGTATCAGATTGAAGTTAAAGCTAAAGATAAACCGAAACCGCCAAAGCCGCCCAATATCAAAGAACCTATTTACGTCACAGGTAAATATGGAATTGAAATGAACCCGTATTTTACGCCCGGCGATATAGGGCGTACGCTATACCTTAATGACAAGTGGGATATATTTAGTGACGCAAGCGGACAGATAGCGTTAGTATCCGGCGCATATGCTATAGCACAGAATGCGGCGAACGCAGTCAGGCTGTTCAAAAACGACGCTTATTTAGCACAAACGCGCGGGATTCCACATTTTGAAATCGAGCTGGGCAAAGCCCCTGCGATTGCCGCCCCTATCCTGCGAACTCGCATACGTGAAACCGTTCTGAATGTGAACGGAGTAACAGGAGCAGAAGTTGACTTAACATTTGATGAAAGCGGGCGTGTCATGGGCGGTGAAGTGCAAGCGACAGTATTGGAAAGCGAAAACGTTCAAATTGATTTTTAAGGAGCGAAAACATGACTTACATTTTTTATCTAATATTAGATATCATGTTTACATTGATATGCTATGTAACTAATCCAGTTGTAATATTATTCTCAAACGAACACGGAGAACTTCCATATCCTCTGCGCTGGTGGCAGACTTACGATAATTGTATCGACATACCGCATACAATTAACAGCGGCGTTCCAAAGCTGTTTAGATATGACTTTGACAAGCATTATAAATACACCCCTGAATTCAAAAATAAATACGCCATGAAGCCGGGATACGTAGAGATATTAGACCCGAATTTTACCGTATGGGAAAAAATTCAGCGTTATTTTTGCCGTAACGTTTGGCTTTATAGAAACACTGCTTATGGCTTTTCTTATGAAGTTTGCGGACGTTACGTATTCGCCGATAAGGTAAAAACATACGTTGACTATAACTATGCTGAAAACGACAAATGCTATATCGCTGTCGTTAACGATAATCGAATATTTTTAAATAAAACATGGAGCATATTTTACACAAAAAAATATTGCAAATGGTTTTATCTGCGAATTTATTTAGGCTGGAAATTCAAGGGGACTGCGGGGCAATCTATGCTCGCTTTTCATATCAATCCATTTAGATTAAACGATTAAGGGGGATTAACAATGATAACATTTAACCCGGATACGGGGCTTGTATCAAGCGGAACGGCGGCGATACGGGCTAACCTTGTAACTCAATGGCAAAAAGCATTCGCGACAGACCCCGATAAGCCATTGCTTGACACAGCCCCCGAAACACCAGCGGGGCAGCTCATTGACGGACAGGCTGTATTAATTAACAGGAAAGATAGCGAGATTCTTTATCTTGCGAACATGTTCAATCCAAAAACCGCGCTTGGAATATGGCAGGACGCACTAGCAGGCATTTACTTCATTGAACGCCATATAGCCATAGCAACCCTTGTTACGGGCAACATCAAAGGCGCATACGGCACAGTTATACCCTATGGAGCTATAGTCCAAGACCAAAAGGGATACACATATACGAACGTCACAGTAACGACCATAGGAGAGGACGGAACAGCTACAGCTATTTTCCGCTGTAGCCAGCGTGGGGCGATTGAAATAGGCGTAGGGCAGCTTACGAAGATAGTTACCGTTGTTCCCGGCTGGGACAGTATAACAAATCTAGCTGCAGGCGTCACAGGACGAAACAGCGAAACGCAGGCAGAATTTGAGCAGCGCAGACGTGCCAGCGTAGCACAGAACGCCCACGGCATAGCGTCGGCTGTTGAGGGCGCACTAGCTAACCTTTCCGACGTCGTAGCTGTGTCGGTGCTGGAGAACCGCGGTGACACGGACAAAGTGCTTTACGGCGTCACACTGCCCCCGCATAGCATTTACTGTAGCGTCTATGGCGGGAACATAGAGAGTATAGCCAAAACGATTCACGAAAAAATTGACGGCGGCTGTGGAATTTCGGGAAACACAAAAATCGCTTATGTAGATGAAAAAGGCAATGAATTCGTTTACTACATTGAGATACCGACAACAACAACATTCGCGCTGTCTGTAAATATAAGAAAAACTTCGACGCTTCCAACCAATTATGAAGAACAAATCAAAAAAGTTGTTCTGCAAAACTTCAACGGCGAACTAAATAAATACGGACGCGCGAAAATGGCACAGACGATTTACGCAAGCCGCTTCTACGCCGATATAGTTGACGTTGGAGTAGATAATCTCGAAAATATTGAGATATCATACCCTAGCGGGTCAGAATGGACTGATAGCGTCGATATTCCAGCTAATCAGATACCAGTAATGAGCGAAAGCGATATTAATATTACCGTACTAGATTAAGGGGGCTTAAACATGGACTTTAGAGGGCAAGAAGATGTTCGAGAGTGCGACAATATACGTGTTGAACTACAACCGTATATCCAAAGTCAATACGGTAGCAGCACAACTATTTATCAGATTTTAGATGATTTTCGCGCGAATATCGACCCTAGTAAAGATATGCTAGTTTTTTATGATAACATATTTAATATAGCGACGGCTAATGGCGTCGGGCTTGATACATGGGGCGAAATCCTTGTTATTGGCAGAACGATAACAGACCCTATTAACGGGAAAAAATTCACGTTAGAAGATGATGAATACCGCTCACTGCTTTACTATAAAGCGTTAGCTAACATCACCGACGCAAGCCTTGCAACGCTTAACTATATGCTGAACAAGCTTTTCCCGGAGCTGGGCGGCGTTGTATTCAACGTTATCGACGAAAAGCAAAGAGAGGACGGGACGTTTTACAATAACTATCCCATGCACGTTCGCTTCGTATTCACAATGTATTTAACAGATGTTCAGCTTGCCATATTTAGGATAGGCGCGAATTTAATCGTAGGCGCAGGCGTAGGCTGGTCGCTGGTAATGATTGATATCGATAATACGTTTGGTTTTAACGGCAGCCTGCTTCAACCATTCAATAATGGCGTCTTTGACCCGTACCCCAATCTATAGAATAAAGAAAAAAGGAAGTGTTAAAATGGCTATACCAGTAGTTCAAGAACCATTGTATTTATTTGAAAGACCCTTTGCAAACGAAGGGACAAAAAACATCATTCCGGCAACGAATAACGAAACAACGGGATTAGCGTCACAGACGAACGGCTTCCCTGCTATAACGCAAGTCCCAATTAAGGCAGGCGGCATAGCCCCCACACGGGCGGACTTTAACGGTATTCTTTATATGTTATCTGCTTTTGCCTACTGGCAGCAAAGCGGCGGTTTAATGACTTACAAGACGACTTTACAGTATTCTGCAAACTGCCTAGTAAATCACAACAACAAGCTTTATATGTGCATTCTTGCTAATGGCGTAGATACGGCGGCAGGGCTAAAAACTCCGGGCATTGATACAACATACTGGCAAGAGCTTTTGCCATATATAGGCGGTATCACACCTGAACAAGTACAAGATAAGATAGACATATCCATTAGAGAGATACCCAAACCTGTGGCAACACATTTCGGCAGTTATTCAAGTGTTTCATCAAGTGGCACTGCTGCAACAGACGGAATTATAACTGCAAAAAGTTATTCGAATACTGGGATTACTGGCTATGTAAACGGTTTAGAAGTAATGTATACCGCAGGTAGAAGTAAATACGGACAAGGAAACTGTTCAATATCTTTTCCAGTACCAAAAGGTGCTACCTATTTAGTGGATGGCGCGGAGTATGTGCGCTGGCTACCATTAATAAGCGATTAACAAAGGGGTGAAAAAATGGATATTAACAATATAGTCAACTCAACCCGTATAAGAAATGCTAGGTTATTAGATGACATTAATAACAAGATATTAAACAGAGAATACTACAAATTCAAATACCTGCCGTTAGAGGGCACACTGCCCGGGTTATACTTTCAGCAACAAACAGAGGACGCTATTAACGATATAGGCAACGTAGCATATGCAACGGAACAAGTCGCAGATGAAGCGTTAAAAATAGCACAACAGGCTTATAACATAGCTTTAGCAGCATTAGAAACGGCGAATAATGCACTTGCCGCGGCTCAAACAGCGCAACAAACCGCTGATACTGCATTGAATATTGCAAACAATGCTTTAAGTATTGGAACAACAGCAGCTACAGCAGCAGCAGCAGCGCAAAACAGAGCAGATGAAGCATACGATTTAGCCGACGCTGCGCAAAAAGCCGCCGACGCTGCGCAAAATACTGCTGACGCTGCGCAAAAAGCCGCTAACAATGCAGCTAATGATGCTACAAATGCGTTAACAAAAGCAGAGGACGCATTGACAAAAATTGAGCAGTTAAGCATTTTAAACTACTACAACAACTTGACAGAAGCGACAGATGTAAACACATTAGTTGATGTTCACCGCTGGTATTTACAAGCTTCTAATAATCCTAACGCGCCCGAAACAAGTCCGGGCTTTTTAAACGTTGATAACGACTATAACGACAGTGTATGTAAACAGTTATGGGTGAGCGAAACGACAGGAGCGATTTATAATCGTTTCGGGCAAATTGTAGAAAACAGTGACCCGGCTACTGTTAGTAGTTGGTCAGAGTGGTATAAGCTGGCTACAAAAGCAGATATTGACGGAACTACTACATACTTAACGAAAAAGATAACTACGGTGGCGAATAACCTTGATACACATAAAGCTGACTTCGATAATCCGCATAAAGTAACAGCGGAACAACTCGGATTAACAACGGTATATCAATATAAAGGCAGCGTTGCGACTTACGCAGATTTACCGACTACTGGGCAGAAAATAGGTGACGTTTATAACGTCGAAACGGCAGACCCCGACCACGGTATTAAAGCAGGGGACAACGTAGCATGGGACGGCGCACAATGGGATATTCTAGGCGGTAACCATGATTTAAGCGGCTATGCGCAGCTCAATGCAGCTAACACCTTTACGGCGGCGAATACGTTCAATTCAAACATAGTTGTTCGCGCTGCTACCGCTGCTGGTAGTGCTGGTATAATTACGCTGGGTGAAAAACCTTCTAATAAGACTGAACAGTGTTTAATAAATGCAGCGGGCAACGGTAACCTCATTCTTCAAGCGTCTGAAAACCAGATTGTAGCACTACAATCCGGGTCGGTGCCGCAATGGTCCGTTGTATCGGATGAAGCAAACACAAAAACTTCTGCATATCTACATTCTAATCTTGCTGCAACTTACACCCCGGCTACTGGTGTGGTATGGGAAGGCAACGCAAACACAGCGACCAAACTTGCCACTGCCTGCACTATCAACGGCGTACCGTTCGACGGAACGAAAGATATTACAATTGAAGCAGGCGGGGGCGGTGATGTTACTGCCGCAGGAGATAACAACTTTACAGGAACGAACACATTTAACAAACCTATAACAGTTAGGGACGGCGCACTTGCGGGCATTGGTGGAACTATCACATTAGGCATGAAGCCTAACAGCGCAACAACGCAAGCAAAGATAAACTCCACTACCACGGGAGCAATGTATTATACAGCTACAGAAGGACTGGCACACTTCTTTAATGTTGGTACAACAGAAGTTGCCAACATTGGCGGCACTGCAACGACGGCTACACTTGACTTTTTAACTAATAGTATTCTAAAGTATAGCACTTCAAGTGGTTTAAGAGTAGGTGGCGGCGGTACAAGCAAAATCATAGGTTTTTACCCCGAGGCAGCCGATAACACGGCAGGTATGCGGCTTTCAAATCAAGCAGAAGCCATTAGCACTGACTACAGTATATTTTCTTTACAGAATAATTCTGCTATCAGCTATACGAAAAATGCAGCCTTGCAAGTTGGAAACTTTAAGATATTAGAAGTTGACAGAAATAACAATAATGTAACTATAAAGGCAGACAGTAATGGGCAGATACTATTCACGCCGAACAACCTAGCCAGCAACACAAGCAGCATTGATAGCAATGGTAACTTTTATATATCACAGGGCTTAACGGTTGGCTCAACGTTAAATACTGGCACGTCTAACGGCGTTATTCGAGCTGGGAACAATGAAAGCTGCCTTTACTTTACAGGTACTGCGGAAAATACTTACTACGCAACGCCGAACACTGGGAATACTATCAGTTATCAATCCGCAGCAAATTGCTATCTGATTAACTGTTCAATCAACAACCCTTCGAGCTTAAATATGAATTTTTCAAACATGAACTTCAAAGCGACCGTAGGAAGTGTGCCTTATATGTGTAAGACATTAACCTTTTGGTTACCTGTGGGGGCTACTGTTCCGGCGGTAACTTGGACGTTCCCGACGGGTAGCGAAGTCTACTACCCTAAAGGTGTTGCGCCGACCTTAACGGCAAATGCGAACAATATAATTAACGTTATAGCCGTAGTCGATGATACAGGCGGCTTTTCAATTCAGGTATGCGACACAGTAGTCCTGCCGTATAGCGGTTAAGAAAGGGGTTTGAAAATGGACAAAAAAACAGTGTATAGATACAAAGGGACTGACTACACCAGCATTAACGCGTTGCGGCGAGCTATGCCGAATGTATCACTTCCAAACACATTGACAGATGAACAGTGTAGCGCGTTAAATATATTAAAATTAGAATTAAATTACAGTACGGATGAAGCCCGAGCTATACGCATTAGTCAGCTATATCAAGAATATCAGTCCGAATTAGTAGCCCCCACAAAGTACGAAGTCAACGGTAAGACTTACTACATTGACCGGGACACGGACAACATTATTAAATTTAATTCGGCGCATGAAGTTGCAAAAATGAAAGGCGATAACCTTTTTAGGGCAAAAAATGAAGCGGGAGAATATGAGCTTGTAACGTTAACGGTAGGCGACTTTGAAAGCATTTTATTAAAATCCGCCTTGCTGCAACAATCCGCGTACAACCGCTTCAAGCAAGCACGGGACGCGGTAAACAAATATAAACGTGCAGACAAGATTTTTTCAGTTGAATTTTAAAAAAGTGTGTTATAATTTTAAAAACTTAATTAATCACAGAATAATCGCTACAGTTTACCAAGCTGACAGTCTTTCTGTTTTTGAATTTATTTTTCCTAACTTATAACCAAAAAGCAGAAAAGCAAAAAAGCAGGGCTTTTGCCCTGTTTTTTTATTTTGCAATTTTTCAAAAAATACTTGACAACAGGACAAAGGGGGGCTACAATATAGACAAGAGGTAAGGAAAAATAAAAAAATAAAGGGGGCAATATAGACTGCGAATATCTTGATATGCGTTACCCGAAAATTGAAGAAGCAGACGAGGACGAAGAATAAAAATGAAAAGTGTTTGTGTTACAAAAGCAAAAGCATACTACATCATAGCAGACGGATACACAGAATGCTATACATTTAACAGCCGTGAAGAAGCTGAAAGTTTCATAGAGCTTTTTAAACCTTTTTACAAAAATAAAACTGTAATGATTCAGGAAGCGAATGTGTTCACAAGTTATATAATGAATGACTATATTATAAAAGAAGGAGAGGAATAAAAAATGCAAAATAGTAACGCTGTTGTAAAAAAGATATACTGCATTGTTATAAATGGCAAGATACAAGAAAAGTTAGATTTTGATAGCATGGAAATAGCAAAAGACTACATAAAACTTTTTAGTTTGAAATACCGCCAAGAAAACACGATTGCTATTCGTGAAATATACCGAATAACTAAAGATATCATTATAAGAGAGGTTTACCAGAATGTGGATTAAAGATAAAGTAAATGACTGTTATAAAATGTCACATAGCCATTTAATCACGATAGAAAAAGTGAACCGACACTACATATTATATTTTCGAGATATTAGGAAAGGATATTCCTTTATTTGAGCAGGATTTAAATGTATAGGAGATAAAAAAGAATGAACGTAAAAGCTTATGTATGGGACGACGAATATCACGGGGAAAGTCATGTGGTTTGGGCGGCGACCCCGGGAAAAGCTAAAGCCTTGCTTGCTGCCGAACACGACAGAGAATTTACAGAAATGCGGGTTTCTCGCGTTCCGTGGGCTGATAAATATGGAGATAGTAAAAGAATACCAGCAAAAGAGCTTTTAAGTCATGGCTGGTGGCTGTACTGTTCAAACTGTGGGACACAGGTTTATGATGATGAAGCAACAGTTTTACCCGAAGAAACAGTGCTTTGCGCCGAGTGTGCAAAAGATTGGAGCGAGGAAAATGAAGATAGAAGATTTAAAAGTAGGCAGAGTATATAGGGCTAAACGTCCTAGAGGCGTCCATAGATTAGACGGTAGTTATGTCAATGATAGACAGATACTATATATATCACCGTTCGGAGAAAGTATTCAGTACGACAGTCCTAGCGTGACTTTTAATGCAAAATATCCAATAATATCTACTGAAAAATTTTTAAAATGGGCAGATAAAGATATAACAGATAGCTTGCCGCCTAACGA
>UMFU01009683.1_pt1 | contig 20339 bp, 10 predicted proteins | sample 1965091 | NCBI WGS metagenome assembly UMFU01 (sample SAMEA4836054, study PRJEB28245) | human gut metagenome | biome: gut microbiome; material: fecal sample | place: Denmark | collected 2008
TATAAATAAAGTTAAATTATAGTGTTGCGGAATTAAGGATTAAATTAGTGCTTATGAAGAAGTTAATACTTTTAACATTTCTGCAATTTTGTTTATGCAGTTTGTTTGCGCAGACTGATGTCTCTACGGCATTAGATTTGCAGGTTGGAACAAACAGTTATGATCTGACAGGTCAGTCGGGCTATGTTACTTTGTATTATAAGTATACAGCACCGGCTGAGTCAGGACAATTGCTGACTTTTACAACCGTCAAAGGTGAAGGGTTAAGTTATGTGATGTCTGAAGACGGTACCTACAACAAAATGATTTATGGAATAAACTCTGCAACAGGCAGTATTGTTCCTGTTAAGGCTGGTCAGACGGTTTATCTTATTTTGAACACAAGGGGCGGAAGCGAGATTTCGTTTGACATGAAAGCAGAAAATGCTATTGTCGAAGGTGGACAGACCAAGGAGGAAGCTATCGACGTAACGGGGCAGAGTAACTTCTTTATTCCAAGTAACTATAGTACAGAAACATACTCTTCTGTTACATACCTAAAATATGAGTGCTCAGAAGAAGGTGTGCTCGAGATGACCTTTACAGGCTCTTTGTCAGGCCTGTCTGTCTGCGAGGAAAACAGCAGTGAGGAAACGAGCGTCAGTTTGAGCTATGTCAGCGGTACGGTTGTTGGCAAAACTGAAGTAGAAGCCGGAAAGGTGTATATAATAAAGATTAAGGCTTCCACATCGCCGCTTATCGGTAACTTTGTTATTACGCATCCTACTATAGGTACGTCGAGCGATATGCCTTTCACAGGCAAGGCTGAAGGCAACGAGCTGCCGGCAGAAATTGGAGAATACTGGTCGGTTAAGGGCAACACCTATCTTATTTGCATAGAGAAGAATGAGGCTACGGGTTCACCTGATTTGTTTGACATGACTCTAGTTCCTGCCGGTGAAGGCGATTCGTTCAACAATCCTAAGGCTATTGAGCTGGGTGAGAACACACTTCCACAATACAACGGTCAGTATTATTATTATTACAGCATTACGATACCTGGAGAGGCAGGCACACCAAAATTCCTCAATATAAGCAGTGAAGCTGATTTCCTCAGCTCAGCCACTAATGTTGCCGTATACGACCAGAACAATATGTATTCTTCGCTCGCCAGCGGTACAAAGGATGTTAAGGTAGAAGTTAGTGCAGGCAACACCTATATAATATGCTGGAATCTTAATGAAGATATAAACGGATTCAAGTATAATGTATCTGTAGAGGATATTGCTCAGGGCGATGTCTATGGCAATCCTATACCTGCAGTGGTAGGAACAAATGACCTTAAGAGCGGCAGTGACAAATATTATAAATATACAGCTACGCTTAACGGATGGCTGGTTATATCACCGTCAGATCCTGCTGTCAAGGTTCAGTTTCCTATGAGCTCAGGCCCTTATCCTTCTTATAGAACAGCCGTTCAGGACGGATTCTCAATAAAGACTGAGATTGTAAAGGGTACTGAATATGTCATTCAGTTCTCAGATGTTACTGCCGACGGCACTTTCGACCTTGAAGAAGTTGCCTATGGAGAAGGCGAGTCAAAGGAGACAGCTATTGTTGTTGAAGGTAGTTCAGCTGATGTTCCAAAGTCAGCCCAGACAACATGGTATAGGTATGTAGCACCTGCTGACGGAATGCTTGAAATCAGTTCTGACATCAATTATGAGCAGAATGCTTCATATCAGTCGTCTACTGTTCGTGTAATGCGTGACGGCGACAGCTATCCTATTGATATAACCAAGCCAAGCACCGTAGGAATAACCTTCTTTGGCAAGTTTGGCGCATCTAAGGATGAGGTGTTCTATGTTCAGGTTGTAACATTGTCTGCACAAGAAGGCAAGACAGTTACGTTCAATCTGCGTGATTATGAGCCGGGCGAGTCGTCAGACAATCCTATAGAGTTAGTTGTCGGTGAGAACCAGCTGAAGGAAGCTTCACGTCTGAATCCTGTATGGTATTATGCCGACCTGGCAGAAGGCGACCTTAAGATAACAGCCGATGCCAACAACTATTATTCTATGACGCTTTACAGTGCCGACGACCTTAACAATCCTTTGGCAGTTTCAGGATATGTATATGACGAAAATTATAACGGCTCTTACAATCTTACTTACACCGTAGAGACTCCTGGCAAATACATCATGAAACTTGAACAGACTAATCCCGGCGGTGCATTGGTTACAATGTCGGCAAACATTGCTACCGGCATATCTGCGACAGGTCTTGATGCAGAGAATGTTACTGTAGGTTCAGGCTGCATTACTGTCACTCCTTCAGCAGCAGGCGCAAACGTTTCAGTTTACGATCTGTCAGGCAAGATGGTAAAATCAGCTTATGTAAAGGGACAAACAACATTCAATGTTGAAAAAGGATTGTATATCGTCAGAGTAAACAATAAGGCTATAAAGGTAGTTGTAAAAGACTAATATAAAAAATTAACATACGTAAAGGGTCTGGATATCTCAGACCTTTCCGTTTTTTTATTAATTAAATCAACAATTCATGTCTAGATCAAAGAAATTCAGTGCTCTGATTCTGTCTCTGGCGCTAGGTTTCTCGGTCAATGTTTATGGTATCAAGTCTAATCCGCGGCCTATAACCGTAGTGCAGCCTGATGGCACCACTTTGACTGTGAGAATACACGGAGACGAGAATTTTCATTACATGACCACTGTTGACGGCTATCTTATCAGAAAAGACAAGGATGGCTTTTTCAAGTATGAACGGCTGGATGAGAAGAACAAGCTGCGCTTGTTGACCTCACAGCGAGTAAGTAATGTAGGTAAACGCTCGGCTGACGAACAGAAGTTTCTTGGCCAGTTGGTTCCGGTGCGCAAGCAGATGGACCTGCTCATGTCTTTCAGAAAGAATGAGATAAAGCGTCCTGAGCAGATACTGGCGCGTAAGGTTTCGGCGCCACGTATGGTAAAGAGCAATGCTGAGGTAAAGGAGAGCGAATATCTTGTTATCCTTGTCAACTTCAAGGACAAGGCGATGAATTTCAAGAATGAGGATTTTACAAAATGGCTTAACGAGCCGGGCTACTCTGTTGACGGAGGTACCGGAAGCGTGAAAGACTATTATAGAGACAACTCCATGGGGCAGTTTATCCCTAATTTTGTTGTCGTCGGTCCTTACACTCTTGCTCATGAGCAGACTTATTATGCTGCCAATGACGAATCAGCCGGCGGTGACGTAAATCCGCGCGATATGGTTGTCGAGGCACTGACAATGGCCAAGGCCGACAATCCTGACATGGACTTCTCGCAATTTGATAACGACGGCGACGGATATATGGACAATGTCAACGTTATCTATGCCGGATACAGCGAGGCAAGCACAGGAAATGCAGACGATATGTGGCCTCACTCATGGACTCTTGGAGATCAGGCGTTCAAGATAGATGGCATAACATGTAACAATTACAGCTGCTCTGCCGAACTTGTCGGAACAAGCGGAGTGAAGATGGATGGTATAGGAACGTTTACTCATGAGTTTGGCCATGTGCTCGGACTTAAGGATATGTACGACACAGACGACTATACTGACGGCTACGGCATAGATCCCGGTGCTTATAGTCTTTATGCATCAGGAAGTTATAACAACGACAGCCGCACACCTCCATGCCTCATGGCCTTTGAACGCATGCAGATGGGATGGTGCTCGCCTGTTGAACTGAAAGACGCTGAGGACGTTACGCTGAAGACTGTTGCGGACAATGAGGCAAGATATATCGACTGCCAGCCCGACAGAACTCCCGGTACTGGCTTTGAGTGGTTTGTGCTTGAGAATCGCCAGCAGACAGGATGGGACAAGTATATCCCGGCCCATGGCCTGCTTATTTACCATTATGACTATACCGACGAGATGGTGGAGAAATACTGGTCGATAAACGGACCTAACAATAATGCCAAGCACAGATGTATGTATATTGTTGCCGCCGATGGCATAGATGATACAAACTCGCGTGCCGGAGACACTTATCCGGGCCGTTCGGGCAAAACGGAGTTCTCTCCCACATCATCTCCTGCGGCCATTAACTGGAACGGCGACCCCGTAAACGTATCTGTCACCAACATAAACGAGTCCGACGGACTGGTGACATTCCAAGTTAATGGTGGAGTTACACCTATATCTGTGATACGCACAGAGGTGCCTAAGTCTATTCGTGACACATCACTGAAGGCAGAGGCTACAATTGTCAAGAAACTTCAAGACGTTAAGTCGATGGGTTTCTGCTGGGCTTTGAAAGACGAACCTACAATAGAAGGAACACACGTGGAGGTTGACGCTGTGGCTGATAAGGTCAGCGCGGAGATAACAGGACTTGAGCCGGGCAGTCTTTATAACGTGCGTGCATATATGGTTATGGCAGACAATTCTGTCGTATATGGTGCTTCTGTTCCTGTCACCACGGAGTGTAAGGTTATGGAGGCTCCTTATATTGGAGATTTTACTTCATGGACAAACGGTGAACTTGACTGCTGGAATATAGTAGACAACAACGGCGACGGAACTACATGGATTTATGATGAGACGACAGAAGGCGTAGTATATCAGTTTGACTACTGGAACGATGCTGACGACTGGCTTATTTCGTGCCGCATGAAGGTTCCGGAGAATGGCGCTTTGTATTTTATACGAGGTGTGATGGAGTCAACCACTTTTGAAGACTTGGATGTATACGTATCGACTGAGTCAAGAGATATCAGTGATTTCCATCTGCTCAAGCGTTTCTCTTTTGCAGACAGCTTTGGCGAAGCCGTTCCTGAAGAGGTTGACCTTAAGGATTATGCAGGCAAAGAAGTGTATATCGCTTTTGTATGCAAATCGAAGAAACTTCAGACAAACCTGTGGCTATGGCAATTCTATCTTACAGAGAAGCTCGGAAAGCCTCAGATTACCAATTTTGGACTTAAGGACAACAGTACACTGCAGGTTGATTGGACTCCGGTTAAAAACGCATCAAAATATTATCTTGATTTTGCTGAAGTAACAGACGAAGTGTTCAACAATACTGTGTTCGTTCCGTTGAGCGATTTTGCTGATATTACGGGCGATGTCGAAGTAAGAGCCGGTACACTTTCATTCTATGGTAATGGAGTTGTAGAGACACGTGACTATCCTGAAGGAATAACCGACTGTAAATTTATCCTTAAGTCAGGCGGTCCTTATGGCACGAGTGTAGTTAAGATAGAAGGAACTGTAGACGGACAGACGTGGGAAGCTGTAGGTCCGGCTAAGGAGGTAAGCTCGCTTGACACTGAAGGCTCTGAGGTGTTGTTGGAGAATTATGTAAAAGACAAGAAGTACCGCAAGATGCGCTTCTCGCTCAATTACGGCGGCCGTACAGCTACAATCAACTATCTCACAATGTCTTATAACGATGGCTATGTATGGGATATGCTTGCTTCAGGAGCGACACCTGATGACGGCACGACGATGACTATCGGCGAGACTTCTGCCGGTGAATTCCTCACAGGCAAGACTTATGCCATTACGGTAACTGCAGGTGACGGTTCTCTATTTTATGACTCTTCCGAGCCAGCTTACTTCAAATATGATGCAACAGGTGTGTTCGTTCCTGTAGGCGGCGACCTCTATGCAACGGCCGGCAGGGGCATGGTGATTCTTGGCGGTCTGCATGCCGGTGACAAGATAACTTGTGCTTCACCTTCGGGACAGATTCTTTATTCGGGTGTGGCCGACGGCGATGCATGCAAGTTTGCGCTGCAGGGCTATAAAGGCGTGACAATTGTTAAGGTGTCTGGAAATGAACACGAAAAAACATTCAAATTGATGGTTAAATAAAATGTGTTTTGAGATGAAATATATTGGATATTTTCTTTCAGTATTGGCTTCAGCTGCGGCTCTGAGCGTCTCAGCTGCCGACAGCTTAAGAGTAAAGCCAAAGCATATAGCTCCGCCTCCGGCAGCACAGCATTGGGCTGCCCCTACGCGGATGTCATTGCAGGGAACGACCGACGGCGTTCCTGACGGACTGCACATGGTTGGAGTAGACGACAAGACTGTCACGCTGCAGTGGAACAGTCCGGAGCCTACCGACGGATATTATGATGACTTTGAAGGCCATCCTGACTTTGTCATCAACTCTCCCGGTAGTGTAGGGTGGGAGTATCTTGACATGGACAATGAACAGACATATACATGGGCTGCGACATCGTTTCCTAATCAGGGCAACAAGATGGCATTCATCGTTATGAATGTGGCAAAGACAACTCCGTCTTTTGCCGACAATCCTGACGCTAAGCCATATTCTGGCACGAAGATGCTGGTTGACTTTGCCGTTCAGGGTCAGAGCAACGACTTTATTATATCGCCTGAGCTGAACTTTGACAGAGACTTCCAGATAAGCTTCAGGGCAAAGAGCTATAAAGACACTTATGGCCTTGAACGCATCCGTGTGGGATATTCAACCACTGGCAAGCGTGCTTCTGACTTTATATGGGTTTCAGATGGCGACTATGTAGAGGTGCCTACCACATGGACACTGATGAGCTATAAGATACCTAAGGACGCAAAATATGTTACGATAAACTGTGTGTCGAATGAGGCTTTCATGTTATTTATCGACGACATTTTTGTCGGCACTAACAACGTGCGCCCGCTTAAGGCTGCTGCAAGCAATCCGCTCGTTGGATTCAACCTGTACAGAAATTCTGTCAAGGTGAATGCTGAACCTATTGTTAGTCTGGTATATTCTGACGAGGTGCCCGACTACGGCAACTACACTTATACCGTTACGGCTGTTTATGAAGATGGCACCGAGACAGGAATGTCAGAGCCTGTCAATGTGGAAGTGCCCGACATAAGGCTTCTTCCTTTCGAAGACGACTTCAGTTCGTGGGTGCTTGATGCCGACAAGTGGTCGACACCTGCTGACGATGCCGGTAATCCAAGTAAGTGGAGTGTAGATTATTATACCTATGGTCTTGTTGATCCTTGTGCTGCATATAAGTATTCTTCTTTGAAGAACTATTCACAGTCGCTCATATCGAGACAGCTCAATACAACAGATGTCAAGAACACATGGCTGCGTTTCGACCTTCGTATGCTCAACTATAACAGCACCACGGGCGACACACTCTCTGTAGAAGTGTCGTGCGACGGCAAGAATTGGACACGCTGCAAGTATTATCTGAGCGACGAGGGTACATATTCATGGCGCCAGGAGCTGATAGATCTCAGCCCGTATCTTACGGGGAATCTTTTCCAGGTACGTTTCCGTGCCCATGGTGAGGAGGCTTTCTATATCGACTATTGGTATGTTGACGACATAAAGGTATGGAATCCTGAATGGACTTCAGCCAGCCTGACAGTTCTCGCAGGCGGAACTCCATTTGCCGGGTGCAGCGTCTCGCTCGAAGGTGACGGCGGAGGCAGATATAATGCTAAGGCTGGTGCTGACGGCAAGATTAGCTTTGAGAAGATTGAGGCTGACACATATACCATTGTCATTGACGAGGAAGGCCATAACCTATATAAGGGTAAATGGATCGTTGAGAACTCTTCAGCTAACGACGAGGTCGTAAATGTAACTACTCCGGTTCTTTCTGTCAGTGAGACTGAGCTGCATGAAGACCTTAATGTTGAAGATAAAGTAGAAAAGACCGTGACGCTTGAAAATACGGGCGACGGTGAGGTTATGTGGCGCATGCTGGCTGACCATGAGATAGGTTCTGGCGACATATCTGGCCGTTTCCAGCTGCAGCAGAGCTTCGGCGCATCGGGCGATTTGCAGTCGGCCATCGTTTTCGACGGAGAATACTTCTACACCTCTTCATGGTATAACATTGGCAAGTTCTATAAGTACGACCGCAACGGAAGGTTCATCGAAGAGTTCGATGTTGAGGGCATGTACTATAAGGTGGACGATATGGCGTTCGACGGAACTTATTTCTACGGAAGCGATGACACTAATGCCATCTATCAGCTCGACCTGCGCAACAAACGGCTTGTCAAGACTATAACCATTGTTGACGATCCTAAGATAAACATCACCCACATTGCCTACGACCCAAGGAGCGATGAGTTCTGGGCAGGCGGTTCTAACACTATATGCCGCATTAACCGTGAAGGCAAGATAACTTCGGCCATGCGCAACATTTCTGACGAAGAGAGTCTTGACGTGTATGGTTCTGCTTACGACAATACAACTCCCGGCGGTCCTTATCTGTGGCTCTCACATGAGGAGATGTCTTATCAGGGCGTTGACCGCATCGTGCTGCGCCAGTATAACCTTAATACACGCAGGCTTACTGATGTTAAGCACGAGGTTTCTGACACGCCTGATTATCAGTACACGCCGATGATATATGGTGCCGGAATAGAGACAACAACCAGTCTGTTTGACGGAACATTGTCGTTGGTGGGCATAATGGAGCAGTCACCGGCCCGAATTTATGTGTACAAGCTGTGTGATGCAGGCGACTGGCTCTCTTATTCGCCAAAGGCTGGGGTGCTGAAGGCCGGCGAGAAGCAGGAAGTTAAGATTACTTATAATGCCATAAAGGGTGTTGTGGGCAAGGATTATTCTGCTGATCTCAATATATTCACTCTGCCAGACGTTGATGCTGGAAAGATAGATGTCAGCTATACGGCTGTCGGCCCTTGCGCCATACCGCGCCCTGTAGGACTCACAGCTTCGTGCGACAATGATGTTGACATCAACCTTTCATGGCAGAGCGGCAAGGCCGACAAGACTCCTTCAGGATATAACGTCTATCGCAACGGCTCACGCATCAACGAGGCTCCCGTTGCCGAGACTTCTTATGTTGACAAGAACGTTATCCGCGGCGAATACAAATATACCGTTACTGCCCTTTATGACGGTGTTGAGACCAACCATTCTGACTCTGTGGTCTACGACATGACCGTAGGTGCTCCTTATTTCGCACCGACTGCACTGAGCGCAAGCATCTCTGAGAACAAGAATGTGGCTCTGTCGTGGACACAGCCCGGACTCGTCCGTCAGAACGAAACCACAATGCGCTACGACAACGGCACATGCAGCACCAGCGTCGGACTTACCGACGGCGGACTCTTCTGGATTGGTGCCAAGTGGACCGGCGACGACCTGTTCGAATACCGAGGCATGAAGCTCGACAAGGTTGACGTCTATGTCAAGGAGCTGTGCCAGGCTCTGTCGCTCAGAATATATAAGGACGGCAAGTCGGTTTACTCGCAGAACGTTGATGCTGATGATATTAAGTATGGACAGTTTAACACAGTTTCGCTCAACAAGCCTATAACAATAGAGCGAGGCCACGAGTATATCGTTTCGTTCCTCGTGTCTCATGATGCCGGCGTAATGCCTATCGGTATGGATGCCGGTAAGGCCGTTGAGGGCAAGAGTAACCTTATTTCAACCGACGGTTCTGTATGGTCAACCTGTTCAAGAGAAGGATGCGGCACGGGTAATGTTAACATTGCCGTACACCTTTCTCCTGCAACCGAAGCGGAGGAGACTCCTGTTGGCTACGATGTGTTCCGCGACGACGTTAAGGTAAATGCTGCCACGGTGAACGCTCTCGCCTACAGCGACCAGGTTACAGATCCGGGCAAGCACGTTTATAAGGTGCGTTCGGTTTATGCCGACGGCGGTGTGTCTGGATTCACTGACGGCGCAACCGTAGAGGTTATCGACCTCGGAAATCCTGTTTCTCCTACTAAGATCAATGCCGACGTAGAGCTTAACCGCACGGTGCGTCTGCGCTGGGATCTGCCTGTTGAAGGCGGAACCACATTCCCCGTAGACCTTACTACAACCAAGGTTAACACCAACGACGGATGTCTTGAATACATCAACCAGTTTAACGGCTACATCTCTGGCGAGATGGGCATAGCTTCTGACGGTGAGTATATCTACACAACTATGCACAGCGTCAAGGGAGCTGTAAACAAGTATACACTTGACGGCGAGTTTGTTGAAGGATTCTCGATAGACGGTGTCGACAACGGAATACTCAACCTTGCATACGACGGCGAGGACTTCTATGCCTCTACAAACGGCAATTGGATTTATAAGATAGACATGGACAAGCGCGTGGCTACAGACACTATCTCTATCTCGGAAGTAGCACGCCATCTGGCTTACATCCCCGACCTCGACAACGGCCGCGGAGGCTTTGAGGTTGGCGACTGGGAGACATCTATCTATGTAGACAAGCGCGGAAGCAAGCTGGCTTCAGGTCCTTATTATCCGGGCGCAGCCGGAACGGCTTACTATAACGGAGTGCTCTATGCCTTCGAGCAGGGCTATGAGAATCCGTATGTAGTGTCGATGTACGACTTTGCCACAGGCAAGAAACTCGCTTCAGTAGACCTTAAAGACTATTCCGAACTGAGTCCGGCCACGGGTACGGCTGCCGGAGGCATGTCGCTCATCACAACCAAGGACGGACTGCATATCCTTGCGCTTGCGCTGCAGGGACCTAAGAATGCACGTTTCTTCTTCCTCGACCCGGGCACTATAGCCGGACTGAAGGGATATAACGTTTACCGCAACGGCGAGAAGGTTAACGCCGAGCCTGTGAAATACCGCTCTTACACAACAGACGAAACTCAGGCCGGAACATACAACTATGCCGTACAGACGGTTTATATCGACGGCTCTGTGTCTGAGCTTTCTCCTGCCACTGCCGTTACAATCATCGACGCAGGCGACTGCGTGGCTCCTTCTGATGTTAAGGCCGTTCAGGCCGAGTGTGGCTACAATGTCAACGTGTCGTTCGTAGATCCTGCCACGGTCAACGCATCTGTTTACGAGAGTGCCGAAACTCAGACCGCAGGCTCTGCACTGGCACACGACGGATGGACCAACACCAACGGCGCATGGACCGTTACTTCTGACTGTGCCTTCGAGGGCACCAAGGCTGTTGAGGCCGGAGCAGGCGACAACTCGCTGCTGATAATACCTGTTGAAGGTGAAGGCGCCGCCGAGAAACTCTTCTCGTTCGTGGCACGCAATCAGAACGACATCAAGGCAGCTGGTTCGCTGTCTGTATATACATCGTCGACCAACTCTACGTCGGAAGCCGACTTCCAGAAGCTCACGACAGTGTCAACCACCGAGGCTTGGCAGAAGTTCAGCTTCACCCTGCCTTCGTCTGTTGCCTATGTTGCCCTGCGCAACGAGTCGGAAAAGACAAGTCAGTTTGTCGATGCAGTATCAATAGACACAGAAGACCACTCGCTTATGCACGGATATTATGTATATCGCGACGGTGTTAAGCTCAACGACGAGCCTGTAACAGCCGTAAGCTACACCGACCACAATGTGCTGCCCGGCACATATAAGTATCAGGTGAGCGCTATCTACAACACATCAGGTCTGAGCGAGCTGTCTGAGCCTGTTACGGCAGTTGTAGACTATAGCAACAACTATCAGGCTCCGGGCATGCTTTCTGCCGAGAAAACTTCTGATGGAGTGCAGCTTTACTGGAGTGCTCCGGCTATAGGCGACGGCATCAACCTCAGATGGCATAGCGGTACGGCACACGATGCTGCCGGTCTGCCCAGCGGCGGTGGATATTTCGCCGGCGTACAGTGGACATCAGACGATTTGCAGTCTTACGGCCATCTGTCGCTTTCAGAGGTTGAGGTTTATGTAAATAACGTTCCCGACCAGATGTTCTTGCTCGTTTATGAGGGTACCGACCTCGTGCGCCAGCAGTATGTCACTAATCTGCGCCAGTATAGTTTCAACAACATCAAGCTGAATACTCCGCTGCAGATTAATCCTGACCGTACGCTCAGAGTGGTACTCTATGTTGAGCACAATGAGATATCTGTACCGCTCGGATATGATGAGGGACCTGCCGTTGTAGGCAAGGGCGACCTCTACTCTTCTGACGGAACTACATGGGAGACGCTGACCGACAACGACATCGACGGCAACTGGAACATCACCATCGTGCTGCGTCCTTATGCCGACTTCAGTTCGGCCGCTCAGGATCCGGCCTTCGGCGCGTTCAACGTCGCATCACGAAAGGCTCCGTCTGCCGATGTCAGACTGCGCACCCAGGCTGTCAGCGAGTCTACGTCGCCACTCTTCGGCTTCGAGGGATACAATGTCTACTGCAACGGAGGCAAGCTTACTGCTGCTCCGATAGCCGAGACTTCTTATCTCGACAACACGGCCAAGACTACAGAATACAACGAATATCAGGTTAAGGCTGTTTACTCTGGCTATGGCGAGGTTGGCTCTAACATCGTGCGCGTGTTCACCAGCGGCATAGAGACCGTTGACGGAAACGACGGCATACGCATCACAGCAGACGGCAGCAGCATTTATGTCTACGGACTTGAGGCTGGCATGCCTGTATTTGTCTATGATTCAGCCGGACATGTAGTGGCTACGGCTACAGCCCGTTCTGCCGATGCTGTATGTATCGATATGAACAACCGCCCCGAAGGTATATATCTGGTTAAGGCCGGCAGTAAGGTTGCCAAACTTAACGTAACCAAGAAATAAACACTCTCTTTCTTTAAAAAAAGGAACGCGCAAAGATGGCGCGTTCCTTTTTTTATTTAGAAGTAATAATGGAAGATTGAGAAACGAAGCTAGGCACAGACCAATTATGATTTGCTGCTTTTATATATATGCATCTTAATTTTTTGATTTTTGCTGAATTAAGACAATATGTATAATTGGTTTAGGCCTTACAACATAAGAATCAAACGTATTTTTTGTTTCGCATAAGAATGCTGTTTCTTGACTGTAAGGCTCCTTGACATATAGTTTGGCTGGTAGTAAAAATTTAGGACAAAATAATTTTTCAATCTAGAAATCTGATGTGTAACGGATGTTAAATTTAATGCTCTTGTATGTCTTCTTTATTAACATACGTTTGCTTTTAGATGTTTTAAACGAGCCAAAACATACGTTTTTTGTGCCTTAATCTATGACTTTTGAGTAGAAAACGGCCTGCTTTCACTTCGTAAAAGGCCCACTTTTGCACCGTAAGTGGCCGAGTAATATTTTTTAACTCTTACTGTTTTGTTGCTCAGCGTGCGTAATGTGTTGAATGATAAAGACTTAACATAAACGCCCTATTTTGGGCGTTTTTCATGTAAAATCCCGTATTTGTGAATAGCCTCGCTGCTCTGAGAGCGTTAATTGTTCGGCTGACGTCCGAAATGTTTACATTTTAGTCTATGCATCTATCTCCATAATGGTTTCTTTCAAGGTCGCCGTTGTGGCGTCATTCGTGCAGTTCAATCTCGCCATTGAACGATATCATCTCGCGTTGCTGCGGCATGACGTTTATCGACGCACTGCCGTTGTCAAAAATATCAATGTGGAATTTATATGTATCCTCATCGTTCTTCACGCTGAACTCCACGTGCTTTCTGTCGCGTTTAGGCTGCGTTATCTTGAAGTCCTCTGTCACTCCGCTGAAGTTGAGCCCCTTTCCGCCGCCGTAAGGCACGTTGTAAGCACGGCCGAAGTAGGGCAGATACGACACCACGCTGTCGCCTTTAATCCTCAGGCCGAAGTCTGCCGTCAGCTGCACCGACATGCCCCTCGTAGGGTGAGCCGTCTGCACGTTTATCTTGAAGTCGCGGTTGCACACCGCCCTGCTTATCATCTCGGCCTTCTCCTGTTTCTTCCTGTCATTCTGTTGCCTGTCCGTCGTGGCGCATGCCACAAGAATTATTGCCGCGGTTATTATAAATAAAATCCTTTTCATATGTCACATCAAAAATAAATTTCTTTCATTCCGTTCCCTGTCATTCTTCTCCTCACATCGTTTCTCGGCTATTAGCCGATGTTGCAAAATTAGCCAATTTATCATTAAGCCGCCATTTCTCTAAATCTTTTTAAGATAAATTGATTCAAGTTGTTCAAACAGTTGTTTAGCGTGGTTAAAATGTGTGGAGCTTATGTCCCGTATCGTTAAAATAATATCATGTTTAATAGCTTTTGCATGAGCATATATCTAATGTCTCTGCTTCTAATGTTGCATGTTGATTGAATTCTTGATTCGTGAAAATCTTATATAAAATAAAGAGTTTATTTTGTCTATATAACTTTATCCAAAAACAAAAATGATACGATTTTAATTCGTATCATTTTCCAATTATTATTTTACCGTAAATTCAGACAATTTTATAACGTCTCCTCTATCCGGCCAACTTGCGTATAAAGCGTCATCTTCAAGGCTCTTCACTATCACAATTTTCTGTGAAGGATTTATTTCAGTGAGAAAGTAGTATTTGTCAACAGAAATATGATAGTTGCTTGTATTACCGTCGTGTTCAATAATGAGTGAGAATGTTGTCTTGCTGATAAACACATCTTTGATATGATAAGCGTTAGACATGTCTGCAAAGCCTGATATGGCTTCTTTGGTTTTCTTAAATTCGGCTTCGCCCTGCTGTTCGTCCCATATACTTAATATTCTTGCCCACACTTTTTCGTCTTTGCCTTCGGGATTGTCAAAGTTTATCATCTGTAAGGTTTCGGGCAGTCCTAACGGTGTGCCGTTGTCGGGAATGACTTCAATGTTAAGTTCGTGCTGAGACTCATCGTATTCATAAAGGTAAAAACAGCATTTGCGCTCTTTTCCGTATCCTTCGAATACTTGTAACACGGGCGGGTCGTCCTCCTTGTCGATAGTCCAGAAATTCAGTATAAGCGTTTTGTCAATGGTGAAAGTCTCTATGTCTTTGCCGGCTTTCATGCGCATTGCTATATAAAATCCGTTTGTGCCACGTTGGTATGTTTGGCAGACAAGAAGCCATATTTCGCTGTCCTGGCCATAGCTGCTGTGCGGCAAACGCCAGTAGCTCCGCTTTCCGAAGTTGAAAATGCGCAATAGTTTTAGGGCTTCATTTCTAAAGTTTTCTTCAGTATAATATCTAAATATTATGATAAAATTGTGAATAATATTCCAAAGGGCTTGTGCATTGTTAAGTCTTTTCATGTTTTCTGCGGCTTCGTGTGCATCGTGTCTTTCAGGGTAAATATACGACAGGATATTTTCGAGCATGTCAACTATTTTCCATGTCTCTTTCTTTTTGATATATTTATATGCATCAATGCCGTTTGCCTTTATGAATATCATTGCCACGATGCCCCAATAAACATCGCGCTCATCGTTCTTAAGGTCGATGAGCACAGGCATAATCTCGTCTTTGAACTTATGCGAAAAGTTGTCGTATTCGTTGCACGTTAAAGATATTATCAGATTTTTTATCCATTCAGGATTTCGTGTGTCCATCTCTGATATAAGTTTGTCGTAAAAGAATTTCACGCCGTAGAATATCCGTGCAATTTTGTAAAGATGTTCTTCATAAAGTCCGAATCTGTTACATATCTGTTCGGTGATTTTGTTGATGGTGTCGTCCTTAACCTTCCCTTCCGACAGCCTGTAAATAACCATCTTGCCATTATATCCTAATTCTTTTGCCAGTGCAGAGTGTGACGGTGCAAAGGCTTGGTTTTCAATCAGACATTGCAATATCTCCAGTTTCTCGTTCATCTTGTATCAGTTTATGCAGTTTTTGGTACTATTTCAATTCCGCCTTTCAAATGTAGTTTTTTCTTTCTGTTTTAAAGAATGATTATCCGTATTTTTGTGAAAAAATAAATGAAGCAATACAAATTTTCATATAAAAGAGCGTCATGTTCGGGCAAAAAACGTATCTTTGCAATATCCGGCGGGAGAAATCGCCGGATTAATAAGGAAAGCGTTGATGCTTTCATCCTAAGGAACGAAATCGCCAAATTCAATACCAGAAGGATGAAGGGACATGACGCTCATCCGTTTTTGTATATGTCGTTACGGCTATTGCCGTATTTACATATCAGAACGGCGTGGGAGTATTGTTTCTGTTCATTTCTGGTTAGGCGTTTGGCGATGCCTGTTTCTTGATGAATGGCAGCAAGTCCTCACGCCTTTTCCGTAATGTTAAATCTAATGCCGACTTCGTGGACTTATAGGTGTGTAAAACTATGAGGGGGAAATATTGTTTTGATGTAGTTGGACAAGACAGAATTAATAAGCTGCATTATTCAATACTGGACTTGTTTTGATGTATTGTGAAGTTTCTTGAAAGATAGAACTTTCTCTATATAATTATGGTAAATGGCAATGATGAATCTGTCATGGCCTTCTGTTAAAATAATAAAAGATGAATTATTATGAACCTGAAAATGGATTGTGTACAACTTTATAAATTCCTCTCTTTACAAAATTAAAACATGCAAATAATTAGGAACACATACTTTTGTACGGAAATGTTACTTAAATCAAAACTAAATATAAATCATAAATAACTATAAATAAGGAGATTAAAACTATGCCATTATTTAGAATAACATTAAAGAGGATGAAAAATTCAAACGGGATACGTCTTGAACCTGGTATGAGTGTTGATGTGTCTTCGTCATCATTTAGTAATCCCGTCTCGACAAATGGAGGTAAACTCGTTGCTGATGCCTTTTATCGCGTGTATGGCGTTGATATAAAAAAGGCTGGTGCGCTGAATATGGTTGATGAAAGGATGCGAGTATAGCCTTTTGATAAAGATAATTAAGCATAGTAAAGGTTAATTTATTTTAGTTATGATTAATACTAAAGAATATATATGTATTGCGCTTGATATTAATGAGTGTGGTGCTGGTTTTAGTTATACATCTGACATTGAATCTGCTTTGTCAAAAGCAGATTTGGATATAAAAAAACTTGATGAAACTATCGAATCGGTTAAGAGTTTAAAACCTGATTGTGATATTGTAGATTATTCATTAGCCGCAAGTTCTGGAGCTTTATGTGGATTATTGGATATTTTTCTTATAGGAAGACCTGGAGAATCTCCAATAGGTAATATTACAGATAAATGGTTTGAAAATCGTACTTGTGATTTTGCAAGAATTTGTGGTTGGAATGGTAATGAACAAAATTCAACTAAATCAGCTGTTAGTTTTTTAGAAAGGAAATTTAAAGTACCTTATGATCAAAGAGGATGCGGAGATTCTGGTGGTTTTGTGTTTGATTTAAATCCGTCAAATCATCATTTCAAATCTTTAGCACATAATCCGAGTTTATTAGGCCTTTTTTTCTCCATATTGGATCAATTTACTAATTCTTCCCATTTTGTTTCAAATGGACAGTTAGTAGAACTTGTTAATGCTGATGATAAGTTTTATTTGCGTGGAAATAGTGTATTGGGTAAATTGTGGTGCGGATTCGCCAATTGGATAGGACACCTCGTTTCTGATATAAGTGGGGCTTCAGGTAGTGTTGGGCGTGGTATGGGGATTCCTTCTCCTTTATGGACATGGATTAATAGTTTAGTTGCAATAAAAACAAAGTTTAATATTCCTGTAAATCAGTTTGATGAAGATGTAAGCAATATAGCGTTAAATCTGTTTAAAGAAGGGTATGATGTTAGATTTCAATCTGCTCAGGTAATACCTGTTTTGATTAATGAATTGTTTGTAAGGCTTTTTTATTCTATTCGGAGGTTAATAAAGTATTATAGTGTAACAGATAAAAAACATCGTTCATTTAAGGATGCATGGTCTGTATGTAAGCCTTTAAATAATGTAACAATAAAACGAATGTTGACTGTTGCTCATGGAACATTTTGTTTGGTAGATATTGCAGATGCAACAATAAGAGGTTTTGTTTCTAGTAATGGATCATTTAATCCTATAGAATTCTTTTTGCGTTTAAACATTGTAGGTGTAGGTAGATTGACTATATCATTATATGGTGAGACAAAACGTGAGATAAATTATCATAAAGTCAAGAAAGAAGCCTTATTTGCAAAAAGGGAAAAGACAATTCTTAAATACTATATAGATGGTCTTAATGTATTAAAGGAAAAGTATGATGATAAGGAATATTTATCATCCATTGAGGATTTAAAAGAAAGTGAGTGTATTAAGGCTTTTGTTAAAACAATAGAATTGGCAAGAAAAAGGAACGTTCCTGAATCGAATATATTAAGTACAAAAGAAGATATTGATAAGTATTTTAATTCTAAAAAATGAAATGATATGAGTGAAAAAAAAACAAAGTTACAGGTTGAGTCAGAGAAAGTAGAGATGTTAGTTAATCTAACAAATAAAAAAATTGTGGAACTTGGAGTACATACTTATTATCTCTATAATGCACTTGTTTTAATTCAGTCTTTATTTGATAAAATAAGAAATGTTCCGACATGTACACAAAACGAATACGAGAGAATAAAGCAAGTACGTATGAATTGGAAACAACAAGTTGAAAAAATTGAGAATGATTATAATGAAGCTACTAAGAGTCAAATGAATAAGGGACTTGTTGTTACTAGTATGGGGATTGGACTTGCTGTGCTTGGACCAACTGCAGCAATGGGTGTAGCAACGACTTTCGGTGTGGCATCGACAGGTGTGTCCATTTCTGCTCTTAGTGGGGCTGCTGCTACAAATGCAGCTTTAGCATGGCTCGGTGGTGGTACTCTTGCTGCTGGAGGTGGTGGAATAGCAGCTGGTGAAACTTTACTTGCTCTTGCTGGACCTATAGGATGGGCGATTGCAGGCATGGCTTTTTTGACTAGTGGTTTTTTATTTTGGAAATTGAAAAGTGACAAAGAGAAACTTGAAAATGTTTTTTTATTAATCTGCAAGCGTGATAATGCATCGTATAGTCAAGCTATAGTGGAAATGAATGAACGTATAAATAGAATCGTAGATGAAACTAAAAAACTTGAGTCCGCAATTGTAGACATTGTAGATTTTGGCACAGATTATAATGAAATGACAGAAGATCAGAAATACACATTAGGCGCTTATGTGAATTTAATGAATGCATCTACACAATTGTTAGTTAATCCAATATTAGGATTACAACCTAATTTTTCAGATGAAGATTTTAATAAGTTTATTTCTGTTTTTTATCCATGTGTAGATATTAGGTTGTATTGTGAAAGTCATAAAAGTATTATTATATATATGGCTAACCTTTTGTATAAGATAGATATAGATGAGTCAGATCGTAAACTTCTTGCAAAATCATTTATGAATAATAAAGAATTTATTGAAAAGATGAGGATAGATAAAAAGGATATAAATGTTGAATTTTTTGGCGTAATTGATAGAATATTGAAATATGCTTACGTTAATTGTAAAAAAGTCTAAATATTAAGGAACTAATTTTGATTAACTTTTTACTTTTTTGGTGGCTTATGTATTTCTTCGTACTAAAGCCAATCTTTTTTGGCATAGATTTTTCCTGAAATCTTATGCCAAAAAAGATTGTAATGGAATGACTTTGTCGCAATTTCAATATATATCGCTTATGAAAAATCTCAAGAAAATGGTGGCGGAACTGCTTGAAGAACTGGAGGTTGGGTATGTCATCAATGAAGAGAAAAGCAGTTTTGAGTTTGATCTGCAGGCGGAATATGTCAAGGTGTCGATGTGTCTTGTGTCTCATGAAGCGAACAGGATGCTTTACAACCTGAGCTATCTTACATCCAGCCTGCCAAGAGAAAGTATGACGGACGTGCTCTATAAGATTAATGAGATACACTATATGGCGTTTAATCAGGCACACATGTATCTGTCTGTAGACGAATGCAGGCTTATGGCACAGGCCATGATTAACGTGCCAGAAGACGGACTTAGTCTGGACGTCTTTGCTAATTTCCTGCTTGCTACCTGCAATCTGCTCAACGATAATTATAACGACCTGATGAAGGTGGCCTATGAACGTAAGGTTGAGAGCAAGATGATATATACAAAACTGAATGCTGATGATAACGGTCAAGATATGTGCGTCAACTGAACATCGGTTGAATGTATTAACTTTGTAAGGCGATATATGTGCTATTTGCGGGTTTGCGTGTGATGATGATAAATGCGGTTGATATAATTCTCTTGATTAACTTCGATTCTGCAGAATGTGCCTTTATGGGTGAAGATGCAGAAGGTGATAAAGGTGAAAACAAATTTTATAACAAAGATAGACTATGAAATTTAAGAAAATTGATAAGGATGAGCTGGTGGGCAATGTCGTTGTTGGAGGCGTTTTGGCCGGATTGGTATTAAGTATTCCATTTGAAATGTTGGCAGATGGTGTAAAGAAGATTTATAACCGTATACCTGCCGTTGCAAGAAAGCGCGAGAGACTTAATGCCGAGATTCGTAAACTGGAGCAGATTCTCGGGCTTGAAGGCCGTGATGAAACCTGCGTGCAGTATGATCCTTATTTCTACAGAAATTTTTCACGCGACAGACTTCATTATCCTTAATTCCGCAACACTATAATTTAACTTTATTTATA
>UMFU01055262.1_pt1 | contig 20290 bp, 28 predicted proteins | sample 1965091 | NCBI WGS metagenome assembly UMFU01 (sample SAMEA4836054, study PRJEB28245) | human gut metagenome | biome: gut microbiome; material: fecal sample | place: Denmark | collected 2008
CCGTCCAACGGTGGCGTCTCCTGTAGCACATAAATGTTGCCCTCGAACTGCCCGCGCTCACCGTGCGCCTGCTCGCGGGCGAGATAGCCAACGTCCTCCAGCTCACGCACCATGCGCCGCATTTTCTCGCGCCCGCACCCTGCTTTTACCGCAAGTCCCGTCACGGTGTAGTCCCAGTCCAGCGGGAGGCTGAGCATCAGGGCGAGCAGTCCGCGCGTCTCCAGTGAGAGCCGGTCGTCCTGTGCCGCGCTGCGCGGCAGCGAGAAGTGACCGCGCTCCGGGATATAGATCTTTGCCTCACTCATGCCCGCGCCTCCCCTCTGCCGTGCGCAAGGGCGAGACGCTCGCGGTGTCTCGCCTCTGCCAGAATGTCCTCACACAGCCGCAGCATCCCGCGGTGGAACGCGCGGTCCCATGTGCCGACGAGCCGTGCCTCCTCGCGCGTCAGTCCTTCCCGCCATGTCGCGCTGGCGGTGTCCTCCGTCTCAGCGTTCCAGCTATCTCGCAGCTGTGCCTCTCGCTCTCTGCCTACCGCCATGTCTCGGCCCTCCGTCTAAGTATTCGATCAGTTGATCCAGCCGGTGCGCGAGTTCTGCGACCCCCAGGAGGATCAGCGTTACCTCCAACGGCGTCATGTCCTCACCTCCAGAGAAAGAGGCTTGACATTCCCGCCCGGCTGCGTTACACTGTAATTGCAATCGTTCCGTGCCTTGTTGCCGGAGCATGACCGTCCAGAGGTGTCCGCCTCTGGGCGGTCTTTTTTTGTGCCCGGCGCATAGATCACCTGATACATCGCCGCGATGATCTCGCGGAGATCCTCCACGATGAGGTCGAATGCCGGGCGCTCGTCCTCATCGATGCGACCGTCCTCGGCGATCATCATTAGCTCCGTCAACTGGTCGGCAGCGCCGCGCAGTCGGTTCGCCAGCGTCAGCGTCGCTGCCGGCAGCGGCTTGACCTCAACCGACGGCAGCACGCCCAGCGTGTCCGTCGCCTTTGCGTGCTCCAGTGTCAGCCACGGCAGGTGGTAGACCTCCGCCATCCGCGCCACTACCTCGTCCGGCGGTACGCGCCGCCCTCCCTCATACTGCTTGATGCTCTCCACAGAAATGTCCAGCAGCTCCGCTGCTCCCTCCTGTGTCAAACGGGTCGCACAGCGCGCCCGCTTGTAGAGATTCGGGTATCTCTCGTGCATGGATATTCGCTCCTCTCTGTGTTATGGTTACCAGGTAGACATCCACCGTGCCAGCGGCACGATCGGGATGATGTACCTTTTCCCGACTTTCTTTGCGGGAAAACCCTTGTCGTGGATCAGCGCGTCACGGTCAAGGCCGAGCAGCTTACAGCTCTGATCCATCGTCAGGACCTCCTGCCCGGCGAACTGCTCACGCAGCGATTGCAACTGATCTCGGAACATCTCGTGTTCTCTCGGCATAGTTTACCCTCCCATCGTCTTGCCGGCGGCGCGCAGCTCGCCCGGCTCGTACAGTTCACCGACCTCGCAGCCCAGCACGGCGGCGATCGCCGGCAGCTTGTCCGCGGTCGGCAGCACCTTGCCGTCTTCCCACTGTGCGACGGCCGCATAGGACACGCCGGCCGCCTCTGCGATCTCGTAGCGGCTCACCCCCCGCGCCTCGCGGAGGCTGCGGATGCGGAAATGCGTCATCATATCACCCTTTCTCTTGATTTCGCCCTGTTTCTGTGTTAGTCTTAAAGCGTAGCTTTAATTCGCGCCGTCGTCGCCCTGCTGACGCAGTGCGCTGCAGTCGATCGCGATGCAACTGCCCACGATTTTGTCGTAGTTTTTGTCGGTGTCCATGGCCGCAGCAATCAGCACGCCCAGCGGGATACCCGAGTTGCGTGCGATGCTCGCCGCGAGGATGCTGAAAGCAGCCACAATGTCCTTGCCGCGTCCCATGACGGGGACCTCCGCGATGCCGTTGTGGAACTTGAACCCAATCTCTACGTCTCTCATATGTAGACCTCCTTAGTGTTGCGGATTAAAGCCTCGCTTTAACCCTGTGGCCTCATGATAAATCTGCGTTTGCGGATTGTCAATATAAGAATCGGCATTTGCGGATTATTTGTCAGGTTGCCCAACTCTATAATTGTAGGTGCGCACAGTGGAAACAGATGTTTTTGTGCAAAATGTAAAAAAGTACTGTGAATGGAAAGGCGTCAAGCCAACGATCGCCTGTGCCGAAAGCGGCGCGGGAAAAAGTCTCTTGAGTGAGATCTCGAGTCGCGGACGCATCCCATCCATCGAGCGCGTCCAGCTGCTTGCGCAGTACCTCGGCTGCACGGTGTCCGACCTGCTCGGCGAGACGCCGGGCGCGCTGCCGCCTGCGCTGGATGGTCCGACCGGGCAGTTCTTGAAATTGTTTACGACCCTCGACGACAAGGCGCAGGCCGAGATCGTCGCCGAGATGCTCAAGCGAAAAAAATAACGGTGCCCGAATCGGACACCGACAGAAAAGGGGATTCCATGGGAGTAGAAACGAAGCGTACACACAAGGGGAAAAGCCTTCTCTTATTCCCGGAAGACTATACCGTCGTAGATATTGAGACCACCGGATTTGACCCGATGTTCGACGAGATCATCGAAGTCGCCGGCATTAAATACAGGGGCAGAAACGAAGTCGGCAGATTCCAGTCGCTTGTGAAGCCGGACGACGGGATCCCGGACTATATCACCGCGCTTACTGGCATCACGAACGAAATGGTAGCCGACGCTCCGGGCATAGAAGACGTATTGCCGCGCTTTCTTGAGTTCATCGGAGAGGACATTGTCGTAGGCCACAACGTGCACTTTGATGTCAATTTCCTCTATGATTATGCGGAGGACTTCGAGCTTAAACCGTTCTCCAACGACCTTGTCGATACGTTGAGATTGAGCCGGAGGCTGTACCCGGAGCTGCAAAGCCATAAGCTCTCGGCGCTGGCGGCGCATTTTGGCGTGGAGCCGGACGGTGAGCACCGAGCTCTTGCAGATTGCGTCACGACCCAAAAGTGCCTGAGTGCGATGGAGATTTACGCTGCGCAAAACGGCGGGATCCCTGAATCAGCAGAAGATCTTTATCGGAAGCTCTCCAAGACGATCGTCGCGGAAACATCTGACTTCGATCCTGACAGTCTCATATATGGTCGGACTTTTGCGTTCACCGGCAAGCTGGAGCGCATGACGCGCAAAGAGGCGATGCAGGCCGTCGTGAACGCCGGAGGGCATTGCACAGACGGCGTTGTTGCCGAGACGAACTATCTGGTGCTCGGGAATAACGACTATTGCAAGGCGATCAAAGACGGGAAAAGCGCGAAGCAGAAAAAGGCCGAAAAGATGAAGCTCAATGGCGCTGATATAGAGAGTATTTCCGAAAGCGTGTTCTGTGATATGCTCGGTGTCTGACCGTGCACAGGCTTAACGAAAGGGGGAGTGCTTATGTTTGGGTCGAAAAAGAAGGAAACGCCGCCGCCGAAAATGACCGACTGGGCGCATTTCGATTACGACCTCTACCAGCAGGCGCAGAACGCACCGCCGGAGCCGCCCGCAGAGCCGAGGATCTCCTGCCCGCGCTGCGGCAGCACCCAGCTCCACGCCGACAAGCGCGGTTTCTCCGCCGGCAAGGCGGTCACCGGTGCATTACTGGTCGGCCCCACCGGCCTCGTCGCCGGCGCGATCGGGCAGAACAAGCTCGTCGTCACCTGTCTCTCCTGCGGTCATCGCTGGAAGGTTTGAAAAAGCGCAACGACCGCCGCCATCTATATGGCAGCGGTCGTTGCTACTCTGCGCAGAGTCGAAGGGGCGGAACGACGGGGCTATGGGTCGAGGGTGATGTCTTCTCCTGCGAGCCGCGCCGCCAGCGCGAGGATCTCCTGCTGGTCTTCAGCAGATAAGGACGCGAAAAGGTCGGCGATAAAAGCCATATCGTACATAGCTGCTCCCACTCGAGCGCCCGAAGAAAAGATATTTGGCGCCGCGTCCATTATAGCGCCGCACCGCGCCGAATGCCACGGGAATGTGTGGATAGGAGGGATATGATGGCGAAATACCCGCACTACTATGTGCGGCCGGACGGCCTGCACGAGACGATCATCCGTATCAACGGCAAGCGAAAGGCCTTCCGCGGAAAGACAGACAAAGAGGTCTGGGAAAAGGTCAAGGCCTTTGACCATAGCGCCGCCGAGGCGAAGTCAGAGCAGGAGACAACCTTCGCCTCGGTCGCCGACAAGTGGTGGGATGAGATCGAGCCAACGCTTGCACCGTCGTCCGCAAAAAGCTATAAGCCGGCGCTGGCTCGGGCAAAGAAAGAATTCGGCGATTGGCAGGTCGGTACGATCACTGCGCAGGAGATCGACCGTTTCGTTAAGCGGATCTCCGCCCAGTACGCCAAGAAAACAACCGCCATGCAGCTGCAGGTCATCCGCCAGACGCTCCGCTGGGCGGAGGTCAAGGGATACCTGCAATATAATCCGGCGGCATCCGTGCGGCTGCCGCGTAACAGCAAGCAGGTGCGGCGAATGCCTCCGGATAAAGAGCAGATCGCGCTGATCAAGGCCCACGCAAAGGACGCACCCTTTGGCCTGTTCGCCGCGCTGATCTATTATACCGGCTGCCGGCGCGGCGAGGCACTGGCACTGACCGGCGCGGACATCGACCGGAAAGCAAAACTGATCCACATCCGGCGCTCGGTCTACTATCTAAGTAACGCGCCCTATCTCAAATTGCCGAAGACAGATGCGGGAATCCGATCCGTCCCTCTGCTCGACGCGCTCGATGCGCTGCTGCCGAAGTCTCTGCCGAAAGGGTATCTGTTCGCGGAGCCGGACGGGCAGCCGCTGACCTATAAGCACACGGAGAAAATGTATGCAGACTACTGCGCCGCATCCGGCGTGAACGTCACCCCGCATCAGATCCGCCACGGCTATGCAACCGCCCTTTTCGAGTGCGGCATTGACGCCAAAACAGCGCAGACACTGCTTGGCCACGCGCAGATATCGACCACGCTGGACATCTATACCCACGTCTGCGCCGACGTCATCGCCGAGGCCGCGCAGAAGATGGAAAAAGGCTTTTGAACACACTGCAAAACACAGTTCCCGATTTCCCGTTGAAAATACTCGTTTTGTTAATAGTTCGAATCTCGCCACTCGGACCAAAATGTGTTGATGAAAGATGCAGCGCAGAAAACACCGCACGAAAGTGCGGTGTTTTCATATATTTACCGCCACTTTTCAATTCAAAAAGTTAGAAAAACAGGATTTTTCGGACAACAAGTTTTTCTCCGCGACAGGCGACATTTTAGAGATGCAGCCGGTCGTTTTTATGAACTGGTGTGACTCGAACGCCAGGGCTTCAAAAAAGAACAAACCGACAGGCCACCGATCTCTCCCCTCACAGGGAGCAGATCGGTGGCCTTTTTTCGCTTCTTCGGTGCTTATGTTGCTTCTGCTTCGCTTGTGTGTCATTCCCTGGTGGTATTGGTAATAGCTTTCTCGTAACCTTTCGGGTATGATTGCGTTACAAAAAGCGAAGGAGGCATCCGAGAATGGCAACTACCAAAAACTTGTGTGCTCAGATTCCCATCGCCCTCCACGAGCGAGTCAGCGAAGAACGGGAACGGCTGGGCGAGACCACCAGCGAGTACATCGTAAACCTCATTCAAGAATACTACAACATGATTGAAAATCAGAAAGGCGGCATTCACATGACTGAAAAAGGCAGAACAATGGCATTCCAGGTCCCCGAAGAACTCTTCCAGCGCATCAAACGTCACCTCGAGCGTGAAACGCTCCGCACCGGCAAAAAACTCACCCAGCGGGACTTCGTGCTGGGCCTAATCTCGCAGGCACTGGACGAGGCGGACGCCGAGAGCGCTACAGAGCAGGACTCCCCCGCTGAGGCCCCTGTCGAGGCCCGTGTGGCCGACGCGGCCACCCCTGCGGACACGGACACCCACGACGTGGAAAGCTCCGTGTAAACCTGCACAAGCTCCAAAACAAAAGAACACGATTTAGAAGAAAGCCGGTCATGGCATCCGAACAGCTCGGGTGCCATGACCGGCTTTTTGCGTTTCAAGAGAAAGGAGGAAATCGCCGTGGCAAGCGAAATCAAAAGACGCTTTACAGACACAGAAATGCAAATTGTCAGGGAAACGGATCTGCTGGAGCTGCTGACCCACTTGGGCTATCAGGTCAAACGCATTGGCCGATACCACACCACAGCAGAAACGGACAGCCTGCGGATCAAGGACCGTCGCACATGGTTCCGCTACTCGCAGAACACGGGCGGCGACGCCATCACTCTCGTGCAGCAGTTCTGCGGCAAGACATTCCCGGAAGCTGTTGAATACCTGCTCGTCTTCAACGGGCGAGCCAGAGACTCCCCTGCTCAAGTAGTGTCTTCCATCAAGCAGGACACCCCGCCAAAGCCCTTCGCCCTGCCTCCTCGAAACACGGATGACCGCAGAGTCTTTGCCTACCTGCGCAAACGCGGCATCGCCGCGCAGGTGATCCGGCAGTTTATGAACAGCGGTCTGTTGTACGAGGATGCCGAGCATCACAACTGTGTGTTCGTCGGAAAAGATCACGCCGGACAGGCAAAGTACGCAGGCCTGCGTGGGACCTACGATCGGGACGGCAAAGGCTTTCGCGGAGATGTGACAGGCAGCGATAAGAATACCGGCTTCCCCATTCCGTCAGATCCCAGCTTAGATCTGGTGCACGTGTTCGAGGCCCCTATCGACCTCATGAGCTACCTCTCGCTCCACCGCGAGCCGATCAATGCAGTAGCGCTGTGCGGCCTCTATGACGGCGCACTGGAAACGTACCTGAAGGACAACCCCAGCATCAAGCGCATCACGCTTTGCCTGGACGCAGACGCACCGGGACGGGCGGCAGCCCAGCAGCTCAAGGACAAATACTCGGCCAGAGGCTATGCCGTAACGGTAGAAGAGCCTCGCAGTGGAAAGGACTGGAACGAATACCTGCAAAAAAGAAGCATTCCGGAGAGGGGGCGATAACCAAGCATCGCAGAACATAACTTAACATCCCATCAAAATATCTAAGGAGGAAATATGCACTTGAACAAGAATCATACGTTTTCCCGCCGTGCGCTGGCCATGCTCCTGACGCTGACACTGTGCTTCAGCCTGGTCCCCAGCGCTTTTGCGGCCCAGCAGAACAGCTACCATGACCCCGCCGAACACTGGATGCAGGCGTCCAACCGCACGAATGAGCTGGACGTCAACAGCGTCGTGACCCGTGAAACCTTCAAATGCGGCGAATGCGGCAAAGTGACGTCCTTTGAGGTATTCCGCGTTCCCGAGTATACCCGCAACGGCCAGACCGCTCTGTGCCGTAACGTCAAATACTCGGACGGCACGATGATGGACGGTGTCGGCAAGGGTGACTGCATGGACGGTGTTCCCGGCAAAGACGCCCATTATACCGGCTATCATTATACCAAGGCGGTCTGCGAAACCTGCGGCGGCATCAACACCAATGAGCCGAAGTCCGATTACGGCTACCTTAAAAATGTGTACTGGCTGTTTGACTGCGCCGCGGAATTTACACAGAAGCTGGAGGAAACCGTGACCTACGAGTACACGGACGATACCTACCATACCGTCACCACCAAAGGTGGCACCTACTGCGCGTTTTGCTACGGTACGAACCACACCGTGAACCTCACGCTGGAGCGCCACAGCATGGAGACCGAGGTCCTGCCCCAGCCCGCCAACGGCCGCTTTGCCACCGTGGAGAAGTGCAGCCTGTGCGACTACGCCAGCTATGACTACACAGCAGCCAAGGCGGTCATTGCAGACTACTACGGCGTCGTGGACGGCCAGCCCCACACGATCACCGTCAGCGACCTCTCCGAAGCTGGCGTCCGCACTTCCATCCGCTACGGCAACAGCGCCGAAAGCTGCACCATGACCTCCGCGCCCAATTACACGGAGGAAGGTCAGTACACGGTTTATTACGAGATCACCTATACCTATCAGAATGTCAGCATGACGGAAAACGGCGTGGCAAATGTCTGGCTGCGCGATACCCAGACCAGCGAGGACGGCAAATGCACCTGCGGCTGCGATGATCCCAACTGCGGCTGCCAGAACAAGCATTGCAACGGAAATTGCTGTGCCGACAAGGGCTGCGGCGAAAACCACCACTTCATTCTGCTGGACCGCACCAAGGCTGGCTGCATCACCCTTGGCTATGACCGTTACCTCTGCACCGAGTGCGGCAAGATCGAAAAGCGCGACTATGTGGACTCTCTCGGCCACGCATGGCAGAGCATCGTCATCCGCGATGCCACCTGCGAAACCGATGGCAAGCTGCTGGAGCTCTGCTCCCGCTGCGGCCAGATGAAGCAGACCGCCACGCCCAAGGGAGAGCATCAGTATAAGACCTATCTCGTAGCCGCCACCTGCATGAACCCCGGCTACACCGTCCGCGAGTGCTCCGTCTGCGGCGACCGCCATATAGAGGACATCACTTCCGTTCTGCCCCATAACTACGAATCCCATGTGATCGCCGCGACCTGTGAGGGCGGCGGCAAGACCATCCACCGCTGCGCTGGCTGCGGCAGCAGCTTCGTGACGGACTACACCGCTCCGCTGGGCCACAGCTGGGATGAAGGCACTCTCATCACCAACGCCACCTGCACCGGCGAGGGCGTTATGGAGTACCGCTGCGTCCGCTGCGGTTATCACCGTATTGAAGGCAACGAGGCTGCTGGTCATATTCCCGGCAATCCTGCCACCTGCATGGAACCCCAGCTCTGCACCCGCTGCGGCGCTGTGCTGAAAAATGCGCTCGGTCACGATTACAAGAGTGAAGTGACGGCTCCTACCTGCACGGAGATGGGCTACACCACCAACACCTGCACCCGCTGTGGTGACAGCAACAAGAGCGACTACACCGAGCCTGCCGGTCATAAGCCGGGCGATTGGATCATCGACAAGGAGCCGACTACGGACTCCGTGGGCAGCAAGCATAAGGAATGCGAAAACTGTGGTGAGACGCTGGAAACCGCCGAGATCGACAAGATCTACAACAGTGGCACCACGGACAGCAGGGGCGAGGCCATCGTGGGCGGCTATCTCGTGACTGTCACCGATACCGACACCAAGGACCCCGTCGCGAACGCTGCCGTGACGCTTCGCAAAGACAACAGCATCTCCATCCGCTTGCCGAATAGCCGCCTGCTGGACTATGCCGACCAGACGACCGTCACCGTGCAGCTTGTCAAGGATAAGAGCGCTGTACCGGGCATGAGCATTGCCGTTACAGACAAGAATGATAACTACTCCTCCGGTAAGACCGACGCCGCGGGCCAGATCACCGTTCCCACCGGCAGTGGCAAGACCAATGAGGACGGCAAGGTCACCGGTGGCTATGAGGACGCAGACGGCAACCGCTGGACTCTGACCGTCAAAGTCATCCGCACGGACACCAAGCGTCCGATTCCTGGCAGTGATGTTTCCATCGGCAAGACCGGCAATATCTCGATCATCCTGCCGGATGGCACGGATATGGATGCCAAGCATCAGGTGACAATCGTCATCACCGACAACAAGAAGGTCCCGCAGGAGAATAAAAATATCACCGTCAAGAACGATCTGAACCAGACCGCCAGCGGCAAAACGGATAAAAACGGTGAGCTGACTGTCCCCGAGGTGGAGGAAACCGAGCGCCACGGCGTGTATATTCTCGGTTACCCGGACGGCACCTTTGGCCCCGCGCGCAGCATGACCCGCAGCGAAGCCGCCGCCATCTTTGCCCGTCTGCTGGCAGATAAGAACGGCGACACCATCTCCACCGCGGCCAACACCAAGTTTACCGATATTCCCGCCCACGCCTGGTACTCCGGCTACGTCAAGTACCTCAACAACAACGGCGTCACCTGCGGCAAGAGCGGCAACACTTTCGCCCCTGATGACGCCATCACCCGCGCTGAGTTTACCACGCTGGCCGTTCGCTTCTTCGATGTGTACGGCGACGGCAACAAGGACATCATGGAGCAGTATAAGGACTTTGGCGATGTCAGCGACGGTTATTGGGCCGCCGAGTACATCAAGGCCGCTGCCAGGAGCGGCTGGATCAACGGCTACGAGGATGGTTCCTTCCGCGCAGACCGCAACATCTCCAGAGCTGAGGTCGTCACCATCGTCAACCGCCTGCTGGGCCGTGAAGCGGATGAGAGCTATATTGCGGACAATCTTCGCAAGCTCAATACGTTCAGCGACATGAGCGGCAAGCATTGGGCCTATTACGCAGTCATGGAAGCCGCCAACGCCCACACCGCCATCCTCGGCGACAACGAGACCTGGAGCAAGTAACTTTCCCTCTGCCGCCCTCCCATGTCGGGAGGGCGGCTTTTCCATCATCTATACTATATAAAAGCAAAGGAGAACTGAACCATGCTGAAAATCACTGCCATTGGTAACCTGACCAACGACGTCACCCTGAAAACGAACGAGACCACCGGCAAGCCTTACGCCATCCTGCGTATCGCCTCGGACCGCCGCTATAAGGATAAGGACGGCAACAAGCTCACCGACTTTATCTCCATCAAGGTGCGCGGCCCTTTGGCCGAGCGCTGCGCCGAGTTTGCCTGGAAGGGCTGCAAGCTGGCGGCCTCCGGCGATTTTGAGACTATTACCTTTGAGGACGAGCCGGAGCGTCAGCCCGGTTTCCTCATCAAAGCCAGCGAGGTGGAGTTCCTCTCTCCCCGCAAGGTGGAGGAAACGGCGCAGGAATTGGAAGATGAGTCTGTCCGCGAGGTCGCTGCCTGATGAAAAATACCGGGATCACATATACCAGCGCTGAACGCAGCCCTGTGATCCTGCCGGAGATGGCCGAGCTGCTCCCGCCTTTGAGCGCGGAGCAGCTCGACGCTCTGGAAGCAGATCTCATCAAAAACGGCTGCTACGCACCCATCATCGTCAATGAGGACATGGTCATCATCGACGGGCACAACCGTCAGGCACTGTGCGAAAAGCATGATCTGCCGTACACGATGGCCGTTTTCTCGTTTGAGGATCTGTTGGAGGCCAAGCAGTGGGCGCTGGATACCCAGAAGGGACGCCGCAACCTTGAAAAGTGGGAGCTGGGCAAGATCGCCCTGAAGCTAAAACCAGAGATTGAAGCCAAGGCCAGAGTAAATCAGTCTGCTGCCGGTGGTGACAAGTTCTCTGAAAAACCGCTTTCGGCAACATTGCCGGAAGCGGTTTCCGCTGTCGATACCAGAAAGGAACTGGCAGAGGCGGTCGGCTTGGGCGAGCGCACGATGGGCAAGGTCATGCAGATCGACGAGAATGCTCCGGAGGCCATCAAGGAGGCGCTGGACAAGAAAGAACTGTCCATCAACAAGGGGTATGACCTGACCCGTCAGCTTCAGGACGTGCCGGAGGATCAGCGCGAGCAGGCTGCCGCGGAGCTGCTGGAATATGAAAAGGCAAAGAAGACGCTCAAGCAGCAGGAATCGGAGATCGACCGCAGGGGCAAGGTTGCCAACCTTTTCTGCAAGGCCTACGAAAAGGTTGCCCTCCTGACGGCCACGGAAGAAAATGTCCGCTGCTGGACGGAAGGCACCCGCATGACGCCGGAAGAACTGCGCGACACCGTAAAGGAATCCCGTGAGATTGCCCATGTGTTCGCCGCCATTGCCGATATCATCGAGCAAAAGATCCTGCCATCAGACTGGCGGAACACCGGTCCTGCGGAGGTTGTTCCCAGTGAGGTGGCGTCATGAGCGAGATGCTTTCTGTTCGTCAGTGGCAAGACCTGTTCCGCAATGGGGCGTTTCAGGATAGATCCCGTGAGACGCAGATCCGCGCCGGGTGGTATGACTGGTTCTGCGCTGATTCTGCCCTTGCAGGCAGGCTGCAGCGGATCGGCAGGGTTGTCATGGGGATCACGGAGCCTGCCATTCTGGACAATTACTATGTCTGGTTTAAAAACAACTGCCCTCTGGACGGCCCTCTCTATGATGACGTGCGCTTTGAGCCGTTGGAGGGAGACCGCTGCGGACGGTACTTTGTGGTGTCTCAGGACTGCCCTTATGAAAAGCAGAAATGGACGCTGTATACGGAGCGCGGCGGTTTTCAGGAACCGGAGTTTGGGTGCCAAAGTGTCCGTGAAATGCAGAGATATCTGAATGAGCATGGAAAGGAGTTGGCACGGGCAACAGAGCCGCCGACTGTTACGAAAATGCCAAAAAAGGAGGCACCGACGCGATGAGCCAGAAGAAAATGTCTTCGCCGCCCAGCCTCCCTCCTGATGCCCAAAGGGAGATCCTGAACAGGCTGTCCGCGGAGACTCGGATCAGTTCTCAGGAGATCGCCGCCATTTTGAAGCGGCACGGCGTCTGCGGCGATATAGACGCTTTGCAGGACGCCTATCGGAAGCGGCTGGGCCAGCGTCTCATGTCTACCATTCGGGATGAGGCCGGCAAGCGTGAGGTGCTGGCCGCCAGTGGCGGTGAGTATGTCATCGTGGACTGCTGCAACGATTCGCAGAAACTGAAGGCCATTCGGCACCGCATCCAGGCGCAGATGAACGGACTGGATGTGTCTGCCGGAAAGGTGCGCAAGCGTGTTCGCTTCTTGGAACGCTTCGCTTCTTGGGTGAGAAAGGAGACCTCGGATGGAGCGGCGTGAATTGTCAGCGGCGGATATCTACTGTAAATTCGCGGCGCAGCTGGATGAGGATGGCTTTCGGCTGTATCACGCCGCGCAGCGGATCACCGGCTTCCAGCCCTATGACGCTTTCCCCTATGAAGATAACCGGGGCGCGTTTGAGGCGGCGGACGGACATACCCTCCTGCGCTATCTGGAAGCAGCGCATTTCGGCGCAGTGACATGGAAGATCGTCCCCGGAACCACCTACGAAGAGGCGATCCTCGGCAAGGTGGATACCACCACGCCGGAATACAAGGCGTTCCGTGAAAAAGTCTACGCAGATGCGCTGCACAGCATGGGGCTCGGCAGCCTATTGAAACGAGCAGATAAAAAAGAGAAAGAGGTAGAACATGAACGATAATATCACCGAGATCAACAAAGACACCTTCTGGGCGCTGATTCAGGAGGCGAAAGATACCTGCGGGCAGGACACTGATGCGTGGGCAAAGTATATGATCGACCGCCTCGCAGGGCTGGGTCCCGATCAGTCATTGATGTTTCTTAATTACATGGATGCATATAAAGACCTTTCCTTTCGATACGGTCTGTGGGATGCCGCCAAGATCTTCCGAGTGGACGGATGCAGCGATGACAGCTTCAGCTACTTTCGCTCCTGGCTCATCGTTCAGGGGAAAGATGTTTATATGGCGGCTCTGGCAGATCCGGACTCCCTTGCCGATGTAGAGCCGTATGCGGATTGCTTCTTTGAAACAGCAGGCTATGTAGGTGCTTACGCCTATAAAAGACTCACGGGCGAGTACGCATTCGAACACCTCGACTATGATTATCTTCTCGCCCTTGAAAATGAACTCGTGAAGGATATCCACTACAAAGAAGGGATTGAATATCCGCGTGACTGGAAAGCTCTCCCCGCTTTCATTCCCCGTCTCTGCGCAAAGTATCCGTATCAATACGAGCTGCAGCAAGAGGGCTGCGACTGGAATTGCGACTTGAAAGAGATTCGGAATCTTCTTGCCGCAGGGCGAAAGTTCGACCGTGAACACGGAAACAAGAAAAAGCCGCAGCAACATAAAGGCGGTGACGCCAGATGAGCGATTCTATCATCATCGGCGTGGATCACGGCTATGCCGCGATGAAAACCGCGCACTTCGCATTTCCCTCCGGTCTTGTGGCCTATGAGCACGAGCCGTACACGCTGAGCAATGTGCTGGAATACGGTGGCAAATTTTATGTGGTGGGCAGCGGACGCCAGCCTCTCCAGAAGGATAAGACGCAGGCGGAGGACTATTACCTCTTGACCCTTGCCGCCATTGCAAAAGAGCTGGAATATCGCAATGCGGGGACTATGGCAGATGTCCATCTGGCCACCGGCCTGCCGCTCACCAGTTTTGGCCGGGACAAAAAAGCCTTCCGAGACTACCTGTGCCGGGATGGAAAGCCGGTGTCCTTCCGCTTTGAAGGCCTGGATTACACCATTACCATCTCCAAAGTGTCTCTGTATCCGCAGGGCTATGCCGCGGTGCTGACGCAGAGTGGTCTGCTGAACGAGCCGTCCGTCATTGTGGCGGACATTGGTGGCTGGACGGTGGATCTCATGCGGCTGGATAACCGCATCCCCAACGCCGCCACCTGCCGCAGCCTGGAACTCGGCATGATCCGCTGCCTGGATGAAATCAGTGAACAGATCCGCCGCAGCCTCGGCCTGTCCATGACGGCGGCGCAAATCGAAAGTGTCCTGCGCAGCGATACCAGCCATGTAAATGAGGACTCGAAAAAGATCATCCATCTGGAAGCGGAGCGCTACACCAAGCGGTTGCTCTCCGCCATTGCAGAGAGTGGTCTGGACGTTCGCGCCATGCCCGCTGTTTTTCTTGGCGGCGGTGCGGCGCTGCTCAAGCGCCATGTTTCTGTTGCAGACGGACTGTGCAGGCCCGTCATTCTGGACGATGTTTCTCTGAATGCCAAGGGCTACGAATGGCTGACGGAGCGGCTGGAACAAAAGTATGAGCAGTAACAAAAAGCGGCTGAACCTGTCCTTCTCCATGGCTTCACCCATCCAGCGGCAGGCATGGAAACGGCTGATGGACATCCCTGCCGGTAAGCGCACGGAGCATGTGTGCCGCATGATCTGCGAACACAAAAATCAGCAGGAACTGCTGGACGCTGTGCGTCAGGCTGTTCGTCAGGAATTACAGGGCAGCCAGATCAAAATCACAGAAGCAACGCCAAAAGCCGAGAGCATCCAAGATGATGTCCTCGGCTTTCTTGCTGCGCTGCAGGAGGAAGGAGATGATACAGCCTGATTCGATACTTTGACATGTTCGCTGGCATTGGCGGCTTCCGTTCCGGCCTGACGCGTGCAGGCGGTTTCCAGTGCGTTGGGCACTGCGAGATCGACAAATACGCCAATGCCAGCTATACGGCCATTTATGAGCCGGGAAAGGAGGAACGATATTATCCCGACGCAACCAAAATCGACCCGGCAGACCTGCCCGACTTCGAACTTCTCTGCGGAGGATTCCCCTGCCAGGCATTTTCTAACGCTGGCCGCAGACGGGGCTTTGCCGACGCCCGAGGCACTCTCTTCTTTGAGATTGCCAGACTGGCTCAAGCAAAACGACCTCCGTATCTGCTTGCCGAAAATGTACCCGGTCTTTTATCGCATGACAAGGGGAAAACCTTTGCAGTCATCCTCTCCACACTGGATGACCTGGGGTATCATGTCGAGTGGTCTGTGCTTAACAGCAAACATTTTGGAGTCCCTCAATCGAGACGAAGGCTGCTCATTATCGGATATCTTGATCCCAGATGCGCCGGAAAAATACTACCTGTCTTCGGCACAGGTGGAAAAGCTCTTGTACAAGTCCTCGGAGGACCGCAAGGCTCCCGCGTCTACGACCCAGACGGGGTAGCCTGTACTCAAACAGCCGGGGCTGGCGGTATGGGCGGGAAAACCGGATTATACCTGGTGGGCTTTAACCGGAAAGATGGGATCGTCGGAAAGCGGGATACAGCAATTCCGCTGAACGCCAGCGATTTCAGAGGAATCAACCGGAACCAAACACAAAACGCTGTGCTGGTAGACCTTTGCAGCGAGCATCCAAAGCAAACGGACGCTGCCCGCTGTCTCACCGCCCGGTATGGACAGACCACACTGTCCAACCGTAAAGGCGAGCGCTCCGGTGTCCTGCTCATCAAGGAGGCGACTAAGAAGGGGTACAAGGAGGCTCAACCCGGCGATACGGTGGATCTCGGTTATGCAGGTAGCAACACCCGCCGCGGGCGCGTTGGGCGTGATATTGCCCATACATTGGAAACCAGCTGTATCCAAGGGATCGTGGAAAACGGCGGGCGCATCCGCCGCCTCATGCCCCGCGAGTGTCTGCGACTCCAAGGCTTTGAAGAATGGCAGATCGACCGCATCCTCACCATCCAGTCCGATGCCCAGGCCTATAAGCAGGCAGGCAACAGCGTTACGGTCAATGTGATCGAAGCCATCGCCCTACGCATTCGGGTGGTAGATGAAGAACTAAAATCAGGTGCCGCAGCATGATTGGAATGAAGGATCAATACTTCGGCGTTGAAGTAGAGATGACCGGCATCACCCGTGAGCAGGCAGCGCAGGCGCTTGCCAACTACTTTGGAACAGAGCCTAACTATGTGGGAGGCGGATATGATAAATGGAGCGTGAAAGACCCGGATGGCAAGGCATGGAGCATCATGAGCGATTCCAGCATTGTTACGGAAATGAAAACTGAAAGCGGGTATACGCGCACCAGCGACATCGAATACCGGGTTGAGATGGTAACGCCAAAACTCACCTACGCGGAGCTGCCCAGGCTTCAGGAGTGTGTCCGACAGGTGCGTCATGCCGGGGCCAAAGTCAACAACTCCTGCGGTATCCATGTTCATGTGGACGCCGCCAACCATAACCGCCAGTCCTTAAAAAACCTTCTGAGCATCATGTACTCTAAAGAAGATATTCTGTTCAAGGCGCTGCAGGTTAATGAGCGCCGCGCATCCCGCTGGTGCCAGAAGGTGCGGGAGCCAATGCTAAAGGAAGCACGCAAACTCTCCTCTGATGAAACGAAAAACTTCACAGCGCTGGAAAGTATCTGGTATGAAGGGAATATCTCTGACCGAGAACACTACAACTGGACCCGCTATTATGCCCTGAATCTGCATTCTGTGTTTTATAGAGGAACCGTTGAGTGGCGTTGTTTCAACTCGACGCTCCATGCTGGAAAGGTCGCGGCCTATGTGAATTTATGCCTTGCCATGTCTGCCCAAGCTATTAACCAACGCAGCACCGTCATGCGGAAAACCCACAGCGACAACGAACTGTTCACCTTCCGCGTCTGGCTGGTGCGACTGGGACTCAACGGTGACGAGTTCAAAAATACCCGCAACCATCTGCTGGCCAATCTGGAGGGTGATCGGGCATGGCGCTATGACAAGGATACTTATGAAGCCAACAAAAAGAAGAAAAAATCCAGAGAAATGGAAAGGTGAAGCCATTGAAGATACAGATCGAAGAAACGGTCTATGAGGGAACGGCCACGGAAATCATGGGCCGTCTGCGGGATCAGACCTTCGACCCAACGGAGTTCCCTGATATTGAGAGCTATATTTGGTTCTTACAGAGTAATGTCATCCGCACCACAGGTGTAGACTGCCCGCTGCCGGAGGGCGATACGGAAACGCAGGCGCAGGCTATGTTCCGCCATCTGGATAAGATTGTCGGACTCAGACTGCTGGGGGACTAAGATGGAAGAAACTCTGTATTTCGCCTACGGCAGCAATATCAATTTAGAACAGATGGAGCATCGTTGTCCAGACGCCCAGCTCGTTGGGCCGGTGACGCTACAAAACTACGAATTGCAGTTCCGCGGCAGCGGCTTTGCTACCGTTGCACCCAAGAAGGACTGTGTCGTCCACGGTCTGCTATGGAAGCTCACACCGAAGTCTGAACAGGCGCTGGACCGCTACGAAGGCTATCCTCGCCACTACACCAAGGAGCAGGTATCTGTGCGGACCACAGATGGCGCAGCCGTTTCCGTCATGGCCTACATCATGGCAGAACCAATGTGCCGCCAGCCTGCATTGCCGTCCCCATACTATTATCGCGCGATCCAGCAAGGCTTCGAGGCCAATGGCTTGCCGGTGGAATCGCTGGAGGAAGCGTGGAACAGGACCATCGACGAGGTATGGAGCGGTAAAGTGGACAAGTCAAAGGACAAAAAGCGTTCCAGAAACAGGAAGCCTGAGAGGTAAGAAACTCGTACTCTGTTGCTCCATATATGAAAACATGATAATATAATCCTGTCAGACAGGCGATCAAGCAAAGCCCGATAGACAACAGCAAAATTGCCGAAACACATATCGCTGGTGCTGTTAAACTATTGAAGGTGGTAGATAAGATGAACCATATTGATGCAAGAACACAAGCCTCTCTAAAAAGCGGAGTAATGGAACTTCTGAACCTTTCAGAGGAAGAGATGGTGCAGATTTTTACGACAATCCATAAAGATGGCTGGAACGACCCTTTGACATGGGCCAGAGAGTATCTTTCCGATTGTATTGTAGATGAAAGACTTGACTACATCCAAATGTTTCATCTTTCTCGAAGGTTAAATGGAACTGACTTAAAAGCGGGCAGCAATCTGAAGGAACTGCTGTTAGAAGAATCTCCGCTATCAAACTTTTTTAGAGGTTATGGCGTGACCTTCAGGCCAAATGAAGATCATATTGATCTGTATTACAACGGAGAGTTGCAACCGCTTGATGACGAATTCAGATATGAGAACGGCAATATTTATTATTTGCGCTCCAGGTTTGGATACAACAGCGGGAGTCAAGATTATTGTATAAATGGATTTGCATTTCGGCCTTCTTTGGAAAACAACAGCTATTTTAGGCAATTATCTCGTTGTCCTGAACTCGTGGAGAATATCGGTTGGCTCCTCGATATTCGCGGAATGCGCATGGATTACTACAACCGCAGCAAATACTATTGTATCGAATACTTGATTCCGATGTCGGAAGTGATTTTCGATGAAAACAATCCTCCTGAAAACAACCGTGAGAAAACGATAGAAATTCTAAGCCAAGCAATATTAAAGTTATATTACGAATGGAGAATCAGCGGCTCTGCCCATGACGAGAATCTTATATTAAGGCTTTCGGATAATGCAAACATTAAACCAGAGTGGTTTGTGAAGGCAGAAGAGTTGTAGCTATAATCCATCTCCGCCGTCAGCATCGCTGATGAAGGCAGAAGAGAAGGCACCGTCTTATTGCATCTAAGACGGTGCCTTGAAAAATCAGAACAATATTTTATCGGTCTCATTTTTGCCTCTTTCTGTGATAGGCTGGGTCACCCGACACGGAGCGCCACTGCAATCACGCCTGCGGGAATATCGCGGGTAGCGGCGCTGCCTGCGTCAATCACGGAGCCAGCCCTAATCGCCACACCACCGTAGATGGTGGCGTTTACTCCGATCCAGACGTTGTCCTCCAGCGTGATAGGTGCGGAAGTCCCAATGTCATGGTGGTGCTGCTCTAGGTCAATAGAATGGCTGGAGCAGGCCATACAGATGCCTGACGCGATACACGCACCGGACTCTTTCTGACGATCAGTATACCACGGGGCGCAGAATCGAATAAGTGCTTGTGTCGAATTTTGCTATGGAATCTTGTGAAAACCGCCGCTTCTCAAAACCGACTCTCCATGCTACAATGATGCCTGTTTGTGTGAAAGGGGTGTCGTAGTGTTTTATACGATGGAGGAAGCGGCTGTCCTTTGTGGGTTTCTGGAACTGTATTTGAACCGGGACAGCGTAGATGCGGCAGTACGAAAGAACTACGAAAAGTTCCGACTTGGACTCGTGCAGGAGTCCCTGGGGCGGGATGACTACATCTGGGCCACCAAAGCACTGAGCTTTCTGCGACCCCACTGGTGGCAGGATCACGAGGACCATAGAGCGCTGGAGAATGCTTTGCTGAAAACACAAACGCTGGCTCTAAAAACAAAAAAATAATCAAATCATTTTGCGGCAACAGCGGTCTCAGACTTCTGCTGCCGCTTATTTTTTTTAGGAGGCGATCCTATCAATCATCAAAAAATGACCATTCTTGTGGTGGAGCCGATGAAACCGCCCACTGTACAGGAGATCGACAGCAGCCTGGAATCCATGCAGAAAATCGTAGGCGGAGACATTGAGGCTGTTTACCCGTTCGACGATCCTGTTGCCATCGTCTGCAATGAAGAAGGGAAAATGTTGGGCCTTCCTATGAACCGTGCCATGACAGATGAATCCGGAGTGCCGTATGACATTGTCTGCGGCACCTTTTTTGTAGTCGGAATTGGAGATGAGGATTTTACATCCCTGACGGAGCAGCAAATCGAAAAGTATCGGAAGAAATACGCCAATGAGATGGTGTTTTCTGTTCCTGTGCCGTCCGGAAACCATAAAAAACAATGCAATAAGGAGAAAAACGAACATGAAAGATAAGCATGTCTTAACCGCAGAGTCTGTCACTGAGGGCCACCCGGACAAGCTCTGCGACACCATTGCCGACGCCGTAGTGGATGCCTGTCTGGAGCATGACCCCGCTGCCCATGTAGCCTGTGAGGTCATGGCTAA
>UMFU01040607.1_pt1 | contig 19941 bp, 17 predicted proteins | sample 1965091 | NCBI WGS metagenome assembly UMFU01 (sample SAMEA4836054, study PRJEB28245) | human gut metagenome | biome: gut microbiome; material: fecal sample | place: Denmark | collected 2008
AGATAGCTTTGTCATCTGTGCGGACCTTCTCGGCAAAGCTTGCATCGGACATGCTCGATCAGCGGAGAGGGTGAAGCAGCGAGGTGACTCTTCGCCGACTAAATTCATTATTAATATTCCGAGAGTAGCGAATCGTGCGGGTCCTATACCTACCTTAAGCTGCGGTAATGCGCATCGGTTATGAACAAATGGCGCATTACCCTTGCCGTTTTGGGCCATTTCTCCTCGTCGCGGCGGACGCGGAACAGGTACACGAGCTAGTTCAGGTAGGACTGGAGGTTGCCCTTCTTCATCCCGGGGAAGCGGAAGAGGTAGCGCCTAAGCCACGAGCACAGGTTGTTCACGAGCTCCATCGCCTCCAGGTACGCAGGATCCTTCGCATCCGCCTTACGCCTCGTCGGTGCACTTGGCGGCCTTCACGAGGCTTTTGTGGGCCTTCTCCTTGTCGTGGTCGATGAGCGAGCCGGGCGCTATGTGCGTCAGCAGCGCGTCCCTGATGCGCTTCGAGGAGGGCTTGCCGTGGCCGCATATGACTACGACGGCATTCTTGAAGGTGTTGGCCATGGCGAATCCCCATCGCCCAGGTGACGGCCACGCGATCGGGAATGCCCGTCTCCAAACGCAGGATTGGGCGACCGCTGGGCCTACTCGTGCATCGGAAGGCCCTTGGTCAGGCGATCAACCGGGTTCTTCTTTCCCCACAGGGCGACCCCGACCAGGTTCAGGTCCGAGGTGACGTGCTTTGCCACCTCAGCGCGGTTGTCCTCGTCGTTGTATGTGTCAAATAGTTCCTCGGTGTAGATGGTGCATGCGATGTCATCGCGAGTGCTGGCCTTCCGCACGAGCTCAGAAAGCTGCCCGGCATTGGCGGAGTGGATGAGGATGGGCTGCTGCGACATGGGCAGGTACTCCACGCCGCTGCCGTCGACATACGGTAGCCCGACGATACCCTGTGTTCCCGCGATGCCGCTCATCAGGAAGGCGCACACGTTGAGCTCTTGCCAGGGGGCCAATCCCTCGCGCAGGATGACCTTGATCTTCGTGTCGAATGACATTCTCCTTCACCTCACTTCGGGCGCTAGACGTACTTTTCCAGGGCATAGTCGCCGCGGGCATATCCGCCGTAGTCCTCCAAGAAGACACGCTGGAATCCGTGGCTCTCGTAAATGTGGATGGCTGTAGAGAGCGAGCTGTTCGTGAGCATGTAGATGCGCTTCGCACTGTGCTGCTCTGCCCAATCCACGCACGCCTCGAAGACGGCCTTGCCGTAGCCCTTGTGCGGCCGGTCGGGAGCGGATCCGAGCTTAGCTATCTCCCATTCACCTTCGCCGCGATCGATGGCCATGCAGGTGGCGAGGGCCGCGCCGTCGGCTTCGTCGACCGCGAAGAAGACCATGCCGCCCTTGGCGATTTCGTCTTCAACATGGTCGAACTCGTCTCGGTCAGCTTGCTCCACGGCGCCGAAGTACTTCTCGATCCACCATACGTTAAGATCGACAAAATCCTGCCTTCGCTCAGGCGTGTACTTAACGATTTTCATGCGGCCGTTCCTTTCCCTCGAGGATTCCCAAGATGACATTCATGGCGTCCGCCACCCGCGCCAGCTCATCATCGTCCGCATCCCTGAAGGCTTCGGCAACGACATCGGCGCCGGAATCGGAGAGCTCAGCGACGCGATCTCTACCGGAGTCGGTGAGCGACAGGAGCTGCACGCGAGCATCCACCCCGGAGGCGGTCCTGGCCACGAGCCCCTGCTCCTCGAAACGGCGGATGGTTCGGCTGAGATAGCCCTTGTCCACGCTCAGCAAGCGGGATATGTCTCGTGCGCTCACGGCCTCTCTCTCGCCGATCTCGATGAGGACGGCGATTTCGAGCGTCGAAGAGCCCGTTCCCAGATAGCTGCGGTCGAGCAGCCTCATGACGGGCACGTAGCGGCGGTTGAACATTCGTATCAGGTCTATGGACTCGCGCCTCGTTCTCATGTGCCTCCTAATGGTTGCTTAAGTCAACCGATATGATAGCATCACGAACCGTGCTTTTGAAATAGCGGGAGAGTTGAGAGCGAACCACACGATTCGCTACTCTCGGATATTAATAAAATCCGAGCGAAGCAGCGACGCACAAAAGAACCTGCAAGATGCAGGTTCTTGAGCAGGGAAGCGGGGAACCTCGTGCCTTACCCTCTCCACTGATCGAAGCAAAAAGGTGTCGAACGACCGGGTAGTTTGTCATCTCGAAACGCGAATGTTACACAGATTAACGTCCATGAAGCATGTTCGAAACATTCGCTACGTAGTCTAGTTAGCGTCGAGAAATAAGTCTTACGCGATCCTACGTGCGGATCGCAGAGAAGGAGACCTCATGTCAACCGGATCGGACAGCCAAACCATAACCTTCACCACCAGCGAACAAGACTACTCCCCTGCCAATGTCTCTGATATTTACGGGACCATGGTCTTCGACGAGCGCGTGATGAAAGAGCGCCTGCCGAAGGCAACCTATAAGGAGCTCATGCGCACCATCAACGATGGCGAACCGCTCAACTTGGAAGTTGCCAACGTAGTAGCGCACGCTATGAAGGAATGGGCCATCGAACACGGTGCGACCCACTTCACGCACTGGTTCCAACCGCTTTCGGGCGTCACCTCGGAAAAGCACGACTCCTTCATCAATCCGCAGCCCGACGGCAGCGTGATCATGACCTTCTCGGGTAAGGAGCTCATCCAAGGCGAGCCCGATGCCTCGAGCTTCCCGAACGGCGGCCTGCGCGCCACCTTCGAAGCGCGCGGCTATACCGCGTGGGATCCCACCAGCCACGCCTTCATCAAGGACGAAGTGCTCTGCATCCCCACCGCATTCTGCTCATACACCGGCGAAGCACTCGACAAGAAAACGCCGCTGCTGCGTTCCATGGGCGCGATCGAAGAGCAAGCCAAGCGCGTGCTGGCCGTCTTCGACGAACACCCGCACCGCGTGACCACCACGGTCGGCGCCGAGCAGGAATTCTTCCTCATCCCGAAGGAAGAATACGAGCGCCGCGAAGACCTAGTGCTTACTGGGCGCACGCTGTTCGGTCATTCTCCCTGCAAAGGCCAAGAGCTCGAAGAACACTACTTCGGCTCCATCCGCCCGACCGTGAACAACTTCCTGAAGGCTCTCGACGATAAGCTGTGGGAACTCGGCATCCCCGTGCGCACGAAGCACAACGAAGTAGCGCCCGCACAGCACGAGATCGCACCCATCTTCTCGAACGCCAACCAGGCCATCGACCAGAACCTCCTCACCATGGAGGAGATGACCATGCTCGCCAGCCGCTTCGGTTTGGTGTGCCTGCTTCACGAAAAGCCCTTCGAAGGCGTGAATGGATCGGGTAAGCACAACAACTGGGCGATCTCGGCAGACGAGAAGAACCTGCTCGACCCGGGCGAGACGCCCTCAGACAACCTGCGCTTTCTCGTGTTCCTCACCGCCATCATCGAAGCGGTGGATGAATATCAGGAACTGCTGCGCATGTCGGTAGCCACCGCAGGCAACGACCACCGCTTGGGCGCGAACGAAGCGCCGCCCGCTATCATCTCGATCTTCTTGGGCGATGAGCTCGGTGCGATCGTTGAGGCCATCATCGAAGGCAAGGAATACATCGGCCACGGGGAGACCAAGATCGACCTGGGCGTTCAATCGCTGCCGCTCTTCGCGAAGGACAACACCGACCGCAACCGCACGAGCCCCTTCGCCTTCACGGGCAACAAGTTCGAGTTCCGCATGCCCGGTTCTCACAACAACCTGGCAGATTGCAACATGATCCTGAACACCGCAGTGGCGAAGAGTCTGAAGAACTTCGCTGATGCCGTTGAAGGAGCGAGCGACCCGAAAACTGCCGCTGCCGAATACATCAAGCAGACGCTCACCGATCACCAGCGCATCATCTTCAACGGCAACGGATATGCCGATGAATGGGAAGTGGAGGCCGCAAAGCGTGGACTTGCGAACAACCGCAACACCGCCGAAGCGCTGCCTGCCTACGTGGCCGATAAGTCGGTCGCGCTCTTCGGCGAAATGGGCGTGCTTTCCGAAAGCGAGATCGAAAGCCGCTACGAGTGCAAGCTCGAGCGTTACTGCAAGCTGATCAACATCGAAGCGCGCGTGATGCGTCGCATGACCCGCCGCACGTTCCTGCCAGCCATCAATGGCTACGCCTCGGAAGTGGCCGCGAGCATCGAGCGCTACAAGACCGTATCGCCTGGTGCGAAGGTGGGCACGCAGGAGAAGCTGCTCGCGAACCTGCTCGATTCGATCGAACAGATCGACACGCTCGTATGTGCGCTCGACGATGCCGGCAAGCAGGCGCTCGAGATCGAGAACCTGCAAAAGCGCGCCGATTTCTACGCCCACACCCTCATTCCGATCATGGACGATCTGCGCAGCGTGGTCGACTATACCGAGACCATCACCGATCGCACGTATTGGCCAGTGCCGAGTTACAACAACATGTTGTTCTACGTCTAGGCTTTTACGATAAGGGCAAGCAAACGCGCTTGCCCGAAGAAACGGAAAGAGAAGAGCAGACCTCCCTTCTCTTTCCACCCTTTTGGGTGTAGGGTGAATTTCGGTTGGCTGCAGCAAAAACCACTGCGCAGGCGAGCCACCACGAACACCCCAAGAGCAACAATCACGATACCAAGGGAGATTCTGTGATCAAACCAAGTGCGGCACCCGTCGCAACGCCCTCAGGCGCGACGCAGGTACCGAGCAAAGCAAGTGAACATATCCTGAGCAAGACCTCGAAAGCGAGTGCCCAACCAGCCCTTTTAGCGCTAGAAGACGGCAGTTGCTATCGAGGTTTTTCCTGTGGAGCTCCTGGTGAAGTGAGCGGCGAGCTCTGCTTCAACACGGGGCTGGTGGGCTATTTGGAAGTGATCACCGATCCTTCTTACGCCGGCCAGATCGTGACCATGACCTATCCGCAGATCGGCAACTACGGCGTGAACGAAGATGATGTGCAGGCGAGCGAGATCGCCCTGCGCGGGCTGGTGGTGCGCGATATGTGCACCCATCCTTCCAATTGGCGCAGCGCCGAATCGTTGCCTGAGTTCTTGCGCAAGCGCGGCGTGGTAGCCATCGAAGGGATCGATACACGCGCGCTCGTGCGTCATTTGCGCGAAGCAGGTGCAATGCGGGCGGTGCTTTCCACGGAAGACCTCAACGAAGTAAGCCTGGTTGCCAAAGCACGCACTGCAACCCCGCTCACGGAGGTAAACTTCGTCGAAGAGGTTTCGCGGGATGCCGTAGAGCCATATTCCTATACTAATGTTCATTCCTTCGCGAAGGCGGGCCCTGTCGAAGCACGCTACAACGTGGTCGCCTACGATTGCGGCGTGAAGAGTTCGATCCTTGATGGGCTTGTTGAAGCGGGTTGTGCCGTTACGGTCGTGCCATGGAATACGCCTGCTGAAGAGGTGCTCGCGCTCGAGCCAGACGGCGTGTTCTTGAGCAATGGCCCGGGAGACCCCGACAAGGTGGAAGGCACGTTCGCCCAGGTAGAACAGCTGCTCGGAAAAGTGCCGCTCTTCGGCATCTGCCTCGGGCATCAGATGCTCGGCAAGGCTGCTGGCGCCGAAGTGGTGAAGCTCAAATACGGGCATCGCGGCATCAATCAACCGGTCATGAACCTTATCACCAAGCGCGTCGAGATAACGGTGCAAAATCACGGCTTCAACCTCGTGTTCTCTTCACTCGGCTCCCTTGAAGGAGACACGAAAACCGCCGAAGAGGTAGCGCGCGTTTCTGGGACAAGCGCTTCGGGCGAAGACCTGCGCCCTTGGACGCACGCTGCAAAGCCACCCATTGCGCAAAACGAACGGTTCGGCCGCATCGAGCTCACCCATGTGAATTTGAACGACGGCACCATCGAAGGCATGCGCTTTCTGGATGTTCCCGCCTTCAGCGTGCAATACCACCCCGAAGCGGCGCCTGGTTCGACCGACTCTCAATATCTCTTCACCGCCTTCACGCGCTTGATGGATAAGTGGCGCACCGCTGGTAAGAATGCTGGACCTGCGCCACAGGATGACTACCTGGCCATCGATATTGCGCAGGATCGTCTAGCTGGGTGGAATTTTGGTTCGAGCGATGAAGAATCCGACCAGTCGAAGGTCCTGAATGCTGAGATGGCCTCCACAGGAAGCCACGGGAACGAGGAGGTACACCATGCCTAAACGCACCGACATCAATACCATCCTCGTGATCGGCTCAGGCCCGATCGTCATCGGCCAAGCCTGCGAGTTCGACTATTCTGGCGCGCAGGCATGCAAGGTGCTCAAAGAAGAGGGCTATCGCGTGGTGCTCGTGAACAGCAACCCCGCCACCATCATGACCGACCCCGACCTGGTCGACCGCACGTATGTCGAGCCCATCACCTGCGAGTTCATCGAGAAGATCATCGAGCGCGAAAAGCCCGATGCGCTGCTCGCGACCCTTGGTGGGCAGACAGCGCTCAATGCTGCGGTGGAACTAGCCGAATCAGGCATACTCGATAAGCACAACGTAGAGCTGATCGGCTGCGATCTTGCCGCCATCCAGAAGGGCGAGAACCGCAAGCTCTTCAACGAAGCCATGGCCGAGATCGGTGTGGAGACCGCACGCGGCGATTACGCCTACTCGGTCGATCAGGCGCTTGCGATCGCATCTTCGATCGGCTACCCCGTTATCTTGCGCCCCTCGTTCACCTTGGGTGGCGCGGGCGGCGGCGCGGCATCGAACCCCGAAGAGCTCGCGCGCATCGTTTCGCAGGGGCTTGAGCTCTCCCCCATCGGCGAAGTGCTCGTTGAAGAGAGCATCATGGGCTGGAAAGAGTACGAGATGGAGGTCATGCGCGATGGTGCAGGCAACGGCATCATCGTCTGCTCGATCGAGAACCTCGACCCAATGGGTGTGCACACGGGCGATTCGATCACGGTTGCCCCAGCTCAGACGCTTTCTGATATTGAATACCAGCGCATGCGCGTGGCATCGCTGGCTATCCTCGAAAAGATCGGCGTGGAGACCGGCGGCTCGAACGTGCAGTTCGCCATCAACCCCGAGAACGGCCGCATGATCGTGATCGAGATGAACCCCCGCGTATCGCGTTCTTCAGCGCTCGCCTCGAAGGCGACCGGCTTTCCTATCGCGAAAGCTGCCGCAAAACTGGCCGTAGGCTACACGCTCGACGAGATCGTGAACGATATCACGCGCGTCACGCCTGCATGCTTCGAGCCTTCCATCGACTACTGCGTGGTGAAGGTACCGCGCTTCGCGTTCGAGAAGTTCCAAGGCGCCGATGATACGCTCACCACTCGCATGAAGGCAGTGGGCGAAGTGATGGCGATCGGACGCACCTTCGAAGAGGCGCTCGCAAAAGCGTTGCGCAGCTTGGAAGATGGCCATATCGGCCTGGCTCCCACGCGCAAAGAAGCAGCTGTGTACGCCCAGATGAGCGACGCACAGCTTGAAGCCGAGATCGCACGCCCGAGCGCCGAGCGCATCTTCCACGTGGCAGAGGGCTTTCGCCGCGGCCTTGATGCAGCGCATATTCACGAACTTTCGGGCATCGATCCGTTCTTCTTGGGGTGCATCGCCGACATGGTGCGCATGCAGGAGAATCTGCGTGATCTGAATCTGGAAGATCTGGACGCCGAGGCCCTTCGCCTGCTCAAGCAAGAGGGCATGAGCGATGCGCTCATCGCCGAGCTGACCGGCGCGACGGAAGAGACCGTGCGCGCCTGCCGCAAGATCTTAGGCGTGCTGCCAGCGTTCAAGACGGTGGACACCTGTGCCGCCGAATTCGCGAGCACCACCTCGTATCACTACAAGACCTACGATGCGGCCGAGACCGAACTCGCGCCGAAGGAGCGCAAGCGCATCATCATCTTGGGCGCAGGCCCCAACCGCATCGGACAGGGCATCGAGTTCGATTACTGTTGTGTACAGGCGAGCTACGCGCTGGCGGCTGATGGCTACGAGACCATCATGATCAACTGCAATCCCGAAACCGTTTCGACCGACTACGATACCTCCGACATGCTCTTCTTCGAGTCGCTCACCTTCGAAGACGTGATGGATGTGGTCGAGGCGGTCGACCCTGATGGCGTGATCTTGACGCTGGGCGGACAAACACCGCTGAAGCTTGCTGGTGCGCTTCAGGCAGCGGGCGTTCCGATCATCGGCACGACGCCGGCCTCGATCGATCTGGCTGAAGACCGCGACCTGTTCTCGAACATCCTTGATGAGCTGGAAATCTCCTACCCTGCCGCAGGTATGGCATCAACCTATGAACAGGCGTGCCGCGTGGCAGAACACATCGGCTTCCCGCTGCTCGTGCGTCCCAGCTACGTGCTGGGCGGACGCGGCATGGCGATCGTCTACGATGCGAACCAGCTTGAGACCTACATGACCCAAGCTGCGCAGATCTCCCCCGATCACCCGATCTACCTCGACAAATTCCTAGAAGGCGCGATCGAGGTCGATCTCGATGCGCTCTGCGATGGGACCGACGTCTACATTGGTGGCGTAATGGAGCACATCGAAATGGCTGGCATCCACTCCGGCGATTCGGCCTGCGTCATTCCGCCCTACTCGCTTTCCGAAGGTATCGTGAACACGCTGCAAGATATTGCCTCGAAGCTCGCGCTGCGCTTGGGCGTGAAGGGGCTCTTGAACATCCAGTTCGCGATCAAGGACCAGGTGGTCTACGTGATCGAAGCGAACCCGCGCGCAAGCCGCACGGTGCCGTTCGTCTCGAAGGCAACCGGCGTTCCGCTGGCGAAGGCTGCGGCGCGCATCATGGCAGGAGAAAATCTTGCCCGTCTGGGGCTACCTGCACACAAAGCCGACCCTGACTATTATTGCGTGAAGGAAGCCGTAATGCCGTGGGGCCGTTTCCCTGGTGCGCGCGTGATCTTAGGACCTGAGATGAAGTCGACCGGCGAAGTGATGGGCATTGCACCCACCGTGCCGGCAGCTTACGCGAAGACCCAGTTCGCGATCGATTACGCGATGCCTGAAGGCGGTCTTGCGTTCGTGAGCGTCAACGACGGCGATAAGCGCGCGATCGTCTCGCTCATTCGCGATGTTGAGCGCATGGGATTCGGTATCGTGGCCACGCAAGGCACGGCGAAAGTGCTGCGCGCTTCAGGTATCGATTGTTTGGAAGTGTCCAAGATCCACGAAGCCGACGCGGCAGATGGTGAAGGTGAACGCCCCAGTGCACTCGACCTGATTCGCGATGGGAAGATCTCGCTCATCATCAACACGCCCTTCGGCACCGCCACGCGCTCCGATGGCTATGAGATTCGAAGTGCAGCCGTGCGCCACGGCATCTGCCATACAACCACGCTTGCTGGTGCGCAGGCGATGATCGCCGGCATGGAGGCGGCGCGCCAAGGCACGGTGGGCGTGATCGCCCTGCAAGATCTCTAAACATGAAGCCAACGTAAGGGCAAGCAGCACGCCCATGGGGCACTTGTAATTACCCGCTTTCGCTGTTCGCTTGCCTTTATAGGCAAGCTCATGCGCTCCGCTCCCTCGAACAGCCTATTTATATTGAAGCAAGCGGACTCAGGGTAATTCAAGTACCCCATGGGCTCAGCTGCTTGCTCAACCGGATGCATCTGGCTCGATCGATCGAGCCATGCGTTCGCAGATTTTTTCGTTCTCTAAACATTCTCGAAATATTCCGCGCGTAGGCTAAGGATAGATAAGCCCCATGCGCTTCGATACATGAGAGAGAGGGAGCGAGCATGGCAACCTATCCGTTCTGGAAACTTCATGGCCTCGGCAACGACTTCGTGTTCTTTGACGCTATGGAAGAAGAGCTCGAGCTTTCCACCGCCGAGGTTGCGGCACTCTGCGATCGTCATACCGGCATCGGAGGCGACGGCGTGATCGTAGTGAAGCCTTCTCCGCGCAGTGAATGCGCAGGTTATATGCATTACATCAACGCAGATGGCTCGCTCGCACAGATGTGCGGCAACGGCGTGCGCTGCTTCGCGAAATTCCTTGTCGACCACGGCTACGTGAACGCGGAAAGCGGCTCGTTCGTAGCCGATACGCTTGCTGGCCCGAAGCCCATCATGTTCACGGTCGACGCCGAGAACAAGCTTGCGACCGCAACGGTCGATATGGATGCCCCGATTCTTGAAGCAACGCTCATTCCCGTCGCGCCGAACGCTGCAACCTCACTAACCACGCACGAAGGAACCTGTGCGATCGACGCTGAAGCCATCGTGGTTCAAACGATCGAACCGCCCTGGGGAGCCTTCACCTTCGCTTGCGTGAGCATGGGAAATCCTCATGCTGTGTGCTTCCTCGACAAAGAAGCGTTCGCCGCACTCCCTGATGAATGCTTCACAGACACGCCGCGCTCGCTCAAGACCCTCGATGTAGCCCGCGTGGGTTCGTTCTTCGAGGCGCATGAATTCTTCCCTGAGAAGACCAACGTCGAATTCGCCGTGGTTGAAGATGCACGCAACATCTCGATGCGCGTATTCGAACGTGGCTGCGGCGAGACTCACGCTTGCGGCACGGGTGCCTGCGCGACCCAAGTTGCCGCACACCTTTTAGGCATGACAGAACCAGCTGCCGACCTGCATCTGCTTGGCGGTGTGCTTCATATCGCCCTTGAAGGCGGTCACGTGATCATGACCGGTCCTGCCGCAATGAGCTTCAGCGGCACCGTTGATCCCAAGGAGCTGATCGCATGGTAACCAGCAGAAAGCTTCAAAAGCTCGAACGTCAGTGCGGCACCGTGAACATGATGAACGCACGCAAGGGCGTTAACAACGATCAAAAGCACAAACCCGTGCAAGTTACCCATAAACGTCGTCCCGTCCAATAAGGCACGCACCTGCCACCAGCCCATCTCAACAAAAGGAGCCCCATGCAAACTGCCGAATGCCTGAACCACCTTGCCCCCTACCTGTTTGCCCAGATCGATGCCAAGAAAGCAGCCCTTACCGAACAGGGTATCGATGTGATCTCGCTCGGAATCGGCGACCCCGATATGCCCACGCCCACCCACATCGTGGATGCTATGGCTGAGGCCATCCGCAATCCTGCGAACCACCAGTATCCCGATTACGCCGGTTCGCTCGCTTATCGTCAAGCCTGCGCCGATTACATGAAGCGCAAGTTCGACGTGACACTCGATCCGAAAACTGAGGTGCTCGCGCTCATCGGAAGCAAGGAGGGCATCGCGCACCTGCACACCGCTTTCGTGAACCCCGGCGACTACGTGCTCGCACCCGCCATCGGCTACCCCGTCTATTCCGGTGGGGCCACACTGCAGAGTGCCAACACCTACTTCATGCCCATGAACAAGGAAAACGGCTTCCTGGCTGACTTCGACCACATCCCAGAAGAGGTGCTCGAGCGCGCGAAGATCATGTTCCTGGGCTACCCGAACAATCCCACGGGCGCCTGTGCAACGCCTGAATACTTCGACAAGGCTATCGCGTTCTGCCGCGAACACGACATCCTGCTCGCGCACGACAACGCCTACTGCGACATCTGCTACGACGGCTACGAAGCCCCCTCTATCCTCCAGCGCCCGCACGCCATGGACTGCTGCATCGAATTCTTCAGTTTGAGCAAGTCGTACAACATGACCGGCTGGCGCATCGGGTTCGCATGCGGAAACCCTGAGGCCATCGAGGCGCTGGGCACCGTGAAGAACAACCTCGATTCCGGACAGTTCACCGCCATCCAAGATGCTGCTATCGTGGCGCTCACGGGTCCACAAGACTGCGTCGAAGAGATGTGCGCACTCTATCAGAAGCGTCGTGACCTGGTGGTAGATGCGCTGCGCGCGATCGGTGTGGAGTGTGAAGCGCCGAAGGCAACCATCTATGTGTGGGCGAAGGTACCCGAAGGCGAAACGTCCGAATCCTTCGCCACGAAACTGCTCGAAGAAGCGCATGTGGTGGTCACGCCCGGCAACGGCTACGGCCCCGAAGGCGAAGGCTACATCCGCATCTCGCTCACCACGCCCGACGATCGCCTGCTCGAAGCGGTCGATCGCATCAAGCAACTGGTGTAGATCCCAAAAGCCCGTGCAGCTTGTGCGGGCTTTCTTTATGCCTGCGACCTGCGTGACTTGCCCCGCGAACAACACACATGCTTCGCCCGCGCAAACCGCCATTCTGATTGCCTCTTCAAACTAGCCCTCGTAAGAAAACAGGAACCTATGATGCCTAAGCTGAAACCGTCTTTTTGCTCCGCTTCCGAGATCAACACCCCTTGCGCGCCCTGCCCAGAAAGCCCCGACGACGCACTCCATGAAGCCTGTGGTGTGTTCGGCATCTGGGCGCCCGATGCGGATGTTGCACGCCTCACCTTCTTCGGCCTTCAAGCGCTACAGCACCGCGGGCAAGAATCCGCTGGCATCGCAGTGAGCGATGGTGCGACTGTCACCTGCGAAAAGGGGCTTGGGCTTGCGCGTGAAGTGTTCGACGATGCAACCATCGCCGCACTGCAAGGACAAGCTGCAGTCGGGCACGTGCGCTATTCCACCAGCGGCAAGGACCCAGATATCAGCCTTCAGATGGCCCAGCCGCTCGTTGCGCTCGATGAGACAGGCGGATTCGCGCTCGCCCACAACGGCACGCTCACCAATACGGCCGATCTGCTTGAAGCGATGGGTGGTGGTCAAGAGACGAGCAGCCCGAACGGAGCTTGCGCCACGGGCGCTGCCGTGAGTGATACCCAGATCGCAACCGATTTCATCGCTCATTTCGCGCGCGAGACCAAACACCTTGAGAGTGCGCTCGAGCGCTTCATACATACCGCACAAGGGGCGTACTCAATCGTGGTCCTTGCGCCCGATGCCCTCTATGCGCTGCGCGATTTCTCGGGCATTCGCCCTCTTTGCCTGGGCGAACTTCCCGGCAAAGGCGGTTTTGCCATCGCGAGCGAAACCTGCGCGTTCGACCTGGTAGGCGCCACCTACTTGCGCGACATCGCCCCTGGTGAACTCGTGCGCATCGATAGCGCTGGCATCCATTCCAAGAAGATCGCTAACGAACATCCACACCTCTGTGCGCGCCCGGCGCAGTGCCTCTTCGAATACGTGTATTTCGCGCGCCCCGATTCGGTGATCGATAGCGCGAACGTCTACCGAGCCCGCGAAGCCATGGGTCGCCGCCTTTTTCACGAAGCACCGGTTGAAGCGGACATCGTGATCGGCGTACCCGACTCTGGCATTCCCGCTGCTATCGGCTACGCGCGAGAGAGCGGCGTGGTGTACTCAGAGGGGCTCATCAAGAATCGCTATGTCGATCGCACGTTCATCGAACCCACCCAAGAATTGCGCGAACAGGGCATTCGTATCAAGCTGAATCCGCTTCATTACGCTGTACGCAATCGCCGCATCATCGTGGTGGACGATTCGATCGTGCGTGGCAGCACGTCCAAGCAACTCGTTCAGATGCTACGCAATGCGGGAGCCGCCGAAGTCCACTTGCGTATCACCTCGCCTGCTATCGTGTGGCCCTGCTTCTTGGGCATCAATACCGACACACAAGGTCAGCTGATCGCGGCAACGCAATCGGTCGAAGAGATCTGCGATTACATTGGCGCCGATTCGCTCGCCTATCTTTCCCTGGAAGGGTTGAAATCATGCATCTACGCTGAACATCCGCAGTATTGCACGGCCTGCTTCGACGGCAACTATCCCATGCCGAAGCCTAACCCGCTGCACGCCGATGCCTTCCTTCCCGGCTACAAACCCACCTGGAATAACGACTAGTTAGGGAATGATGAAGGCGTTTTCGGGAAGCGAGTAGACGATACCCGCCCCATAGAGCTTGCCGAAGAGGTACTTGTTGCTTGCCGCTTCTTCGGAGATGTAAATACGGCCATCGTGATATTCGATACCCTCGCTCATGGGCGGCGCCGAAAGATCCGTTACGAGATTGGTCGAGTCGAAGTAGTAGAGCGGCACCTGCTTCCCGTTCACGGCGAACGTATCGCCTACGGGCTGTGCAGCCACAGCGTCATTCCCTCCCCCTTGCTGGGCAGGTAGTTCAGCCACTGGCGTAGCCGCTTGGTTCACCGGACGATAGGTGAGCAAATGAGAACCCGCAAGACCATAAGAGGTCGAGAGCACGATATCGCCATTGAGCAGTTCGCACACGCCCTGCACTTTATCAGGCAGCGAATAGACACACGCGGGCGACTGGGCGTAGCCGTAGCGCGCTGACGTGTCACCAGGATAGACAAAGAGCACGCCCGCGTTTTCACTCCCATCGGGCGTGGTCAGGTGATGCTCTTCGGGTGCATCATAGTTCGGCTCGAGGTGGAACGTCCCCGTGTAGAGCGTATCGTTCTCGATGTTGATGAAGGCCGGCGTGATCTCAAGATCGACCTTATCGATCGCGCGCACGCTTTCGCCCTCTCCTACTTGGGCCAGCGCAGCAACATCGAACACAAGATAGCCTTCATCGCACGTAAGGAAAGCGAAGTTCTCGGACGTGGTGATACCAGAACCATGTCCCTCGTACGGCGTTCCATCGGGAAGTTCGGCGGTGAACTTCACCGTCTCGCCGTTCGCATCGCAACGATACAGCGGCGAGGGACCTTCGCTCGAACTGTAGCCGCTGAAGAGCCAACAATCACCCTCATCGTAGTAGTCAAGATCTTGGCAGATAAAACCGTTGTTCACACCAGGGATCGTGAATTCTTCCTGCGCCTTACTGTAAAAAGAACTGTACGCGATGCGGATATAGAGATTGAAACCGATCAAGACGGCCACCACTACACATACCAAGGCGATGATCACACCAAGCGCAACCTTCTTTTTCCGTGAGTGCTGGGCAACCATAGCGTTTCTCCTGATTCACTTGATCAAGACCGATCGCGAGGTCTCGTAGTATTCGATGCGTGAATCATAAAGCAAAATGAGCGCATCTTCCCAGGCTGTTGCACTGTTGTAAGCAAAGCACGCATGCCGTTCACCAAAGATCTTGCGAATCGGAACTTGCGCGCTCGGTGTTACTAATTTATCATCAGTAACATGTTACGAATTCTCTCATTGTAACAACCCAGCTAACGAACCAGACGAAAGGCCCTCGATGAAAGACCAAATGATATCAAAGCTCTGGCTGCGCTTGAGCGTCTGCATCTGCGCGATCGCACTCACCTTCACAGCTGCCATGCTCACCGGATGCAGCTCGAACGAATCTAGTTCGAGTTCGAATGCTGAGGCTCAAACCATCACCGACATGCGCGGTCGTAGCGTGGAGATTCCCGCAGATCTCGAGCGCATCGTTGCTGTTGGTTGCGCACTGCGCCCCGTGTGCTACTTGCAAGCTGAGGATATGGTGGTCGGCGTCGAAGCGTCCGAGCAAGAAGATAATGTGAGCTGCGCGTATCGTCACGTGAATCACGATCTGTTCGCCAGCTTGCCCGTTATCGGCGATGGCGGCTCGAGCGGCGTGACCATCAATGAAGAGGCGCTCATGGAGGCCGCCCCCCAGCTTGTTATCTGCGACAGTCTTTCTGCCGATGAGGCCGACAACCTACAACAGAAGACCGGCATTCCCTTCGTCTGCCTCGACCAACCCGAAACCGTGTTCGATGACAAGTACTACAACAACCTCGAGCTGCTCGGCAAAGTGCTTGGCAAAGAAGAACGCGCCGCCGAAGTGGTGAACTACATCAAAGAAGTGGATAACGATCTTGAACAACGCAGCGCTGCCTCGGAAAACGCGGATAACAACACTGCCTATGCAGCCGGCATCAGCTTCCGCGGCGGGCATGGCTTCGATGGCACCGAAGCGAACTTCCAGCCCTTCGTGGCGTGCAATATCGACAACGTTGCCGATGGCCACGGATCGGATGGCGCCTTCACGATCGACCTCGAAACCGTTTCAGCGGCTCAGCCTGACTACATCTTCATGGAATGCGGCAACCTGCCTCTCATCAAGGAGAACTACAGCACCAACCCTGCTTACTATCAGGCGCTGAAGGCGGTGCAAGATGGCCATACGTATTCGCTCATCTCCTATCGCTTCTATTCGACCAATGTCGAGCTCGCGCTCGCGAATTGCTACCAAGTTGGCGCGATGGTCTACCCCGACAGCTTCTCGGATGTGAACCCGACCGATAAGCTCGACGAGATCTCTGAGTTCTTCCTTGGCGAAAAGCTCTCGAGCGATCTAGCCGCCGAAGGCTACAAGTTCGAGCAGCTCAACATCGCAGAATTTTAAGCTTCCTTGAACCCTGAAAAAGGTGTCGAACGACCGGGTAGTTTGTCATCTCTGTCGTAGAATAGGCATGGATTCTCTCGATCAAAAGAAAGCACCGACATGAGTTTTTTCGATAGCTTAGAAGAATTGCAAGAGCGCTGGAGTGGATCTGCGGGCGGTTTTTCCCACGTAGAAGGATGGGACGAAGCCGCGGCAGGATATGCCGAAAAGCCCTTGCCCACCTTTGAAGACGACCCCTTTCTTGCCATGATGCAAGCGGAAGGTGCGCTCACGCCCGATGCGCGCGTGCTCGATATCGGCTGCGGTGCGGGGCTCTACAGCATCGCGCTCGCTCCTCACGTTGCCGAAGTGGTCGGCTGCGATTTCTCGGAGAAGATGATCGAAGCGGCGCGCAACCGCGCTACCGCAGAGGGCTGCACGAATGCTCAGTTCATCTGTGGAAACTTTGCCGACCTTACCTTCAATGAACCCTTCGACGTGGTCTTTGCACATTTCACGCCCGCCATCAATAGCGCCACTGAATTCCAGAAGATGGTTTCGCTCGCCCGCTCATGGTGCTTCATGGCATGCCCTACGCGCCGGCGAGATTTCGTGCTCGAAGAGGCGCGCCGTCTTGCAAGTGTGGAGCACGGCGACCCTGATCGCGACCGCAACTTCCTATATGGTTTTGCCTATGCGTGGCTGCTGGGGAAAACCCCGACCGTCATGCACTACGATGATGTTTGGCTTGACCAACGCACGCTCGAAGACGCTCAAACAGTCTACGCGAACCACCTGGTTGCGCCCGATCTTTCCCCAGAACAGAAAGCGATCGTTCAAGACTATCTCGCGCAGATCGCCGAAGAAGGAACAGTCTACGAACGCATCGAGACCACGATCGCCATGTTAGGGTTCAGGGTTTAGTCCCTACGCGGGCACGGCCACTGGAACGCCATCGACCTCGACGATCTTGAACGGCGTACCATACGTTTGCGTGAGAGCCTCACCCGTAACGACCGAACGGTCCCCCGCTGCTACCACTTCGCCGTCGCGCACGAGCATGAAATGATCACAGAAACGCAGCGCGAGATTCACATCGTGAAGCACGAGCACCGAAGCGAGCCCAGCTTCATGCGTCACCCGCCGCACCACCTCGAGCACCTCAAGCTGGTTCTTCGGATCGAGCGCGCTGGTAGGCTCATCCAGGATAAGGATGTGCGGCTCCTGCGCCAAGGCACGCGCGATGAACACCTTTTGGCGTTCGCCACCCGATAGTTCGTCGCAAAAACGTTCGCTGAACTGCTCCAATTCAAGATCGACGAGCGCCCGAGAAACAACCTCGCGATCGATCGGCCGCACGGCCCACGAAATATGCGGCTTACGCCCAAGCAGCACCTCATCGTAGACCGAAAGATGCGGAACAGTTTGCTGCTGCGCAACATAGGCGATACGTCGAGCCATCTCCTTGCGCGAGAGCACACTCGCATCCTCTCCATCGATGAGCACACGCCCCGCCGTTGGCTTGGTGATACCCGCCAGCAGATCGAGCAACGTCGACTTGCCTGCTCCGTTGTTGCCAAGGATCGCAAGCATCGAGGCCGGATGAACATGGAACGATAGCCCGCTGAACACCGAATGCTCCTGGCGCGGATACGCGTAAGCAAGATCGCACGCCTCGAGCGGCGGCTTGATGGAAGTGGTGGTAGCGTGCGAATGCTCAGGGATCGCACCGGGGGCATGCGCTTCGCTTCCCTGGTCGAACGCAATCTCATCGTGGCTGGCTGCCGCGTGCTCGTGCGCCACATCACCTCCAGGATGCGTGTGGTAGTGGCTGTGCACCGTGCCATCGGCATGTTCATGCACATGCGCATGCGTTACCGGCATCGAAGCTTCGCTCTCTGTTGTCAAAACCCAAGGTTCAACATCTGTCGGCTGTACGCGTTTCTGTTCGTTCGTTTCACTCATGCCTGCCTCCGATATCCGCGATAGAGAAGGTAGAGGAAGAGCGGCGCACCCAAGAACGACGTGATCGCTCCGATAGGTAAGATGATAGGCGAGATGATCATGCGCGCCACTAGATCGCTCGCAAGCATGATGATCGCACCGAGCACGAGCGATGCCGGCAACAGGTAGCGATAATCGTTACCGATGAAACGGCGTGCGATGTGCGGCGCAATAAGGCCGATGAAGTTGATCAAACCCACGAAGGAGACCATGGCCGCCGCCATGATCGAAGCGAACAGCACACCCAAGACGCGCACGCGGTCCACACTCACGCCCAAGCCTCCGGCCACATGGCCGCCGTTTTGCAGCGCGTTATAATTCCAGCGATTGAAGATGAAGTAGACCGTGCACACGAGCCCCACCACGAACATGAAGCCCATCTGACTCCACGTTGCACGGGAAAGATCGCCGAACTGCCAGAACATGACCTTTGTGAGCTCAACATCGTCGGCGAAGTATTGGATGATGGTCGAAGCGCCCGCGAAAAGGGCAGAGAGCGCCACGCCAACCAAGATGATGCTTTCGGGGCGCAGCAGGCCCAAACGAGAGAATGCGAGCACGACCAGGCTCGATATCATGGCACCCGCGAAGGCGAAGAGAGCGGTCATGCCCATGTTCACACTGGCACTCGAACCGGTGATAGCGGGGACCACCATAAGGATCGCGAACGTGGCGCCAAAGCCTGCGCCCTGTGAGATGCCCACCGTGGAAGCTGAGGCGAGCGGGTTTTCGAGCACACTCTGCAGCACCGCGCCTGCAATAGCAAGCCCCGCGCCCGAGATGATGGCGCACACGACGCGCGGCAGGCGGATGCCTTGCACAGCCGCGATATCGCTTGCGCTCCCCTGACCGAACAGCGCTGCGATGCTGGTGGGGATATCGATGGCCGAAGCGCCACAAGCGAGCTCGATCGCAGCAACCACCAAGAGCACCACCACCATGGCAAAGATCGCCACTACGTTGCGCCGTTCGATGTGCTTCCGTTCTTGAGTGATAGCGTGCGCAGCAGTATCGCGCGCTTCCGCAAGCGCCTGCGTCGAGCAGGCCCGCATCGAGCGCGTCTGCTGATCGTAAGGCTCAGGATTGTTCGCAGCTTTGCTCACGTGTTTAGAATCCTTCACGCTCGTAAGCGCTATAGCAATCGAGACAGACTGGCTTGCCATCTTGCAAGCGCAGGCCATATTCAGCGGTGTATTCGCCACACACCGAGCAATACTCTGAAGCGAAATGACGCGCCGGTTCAGGTAGCGCGATACGTGGCTCTAGAACCTCGAACAACTCGGTATAGGGCGTGTTCAGCAGGTAATTCTGATACTCATCGCGGCTCATCCCCTCGCCCGCTTCAGGCTTCAAGAAGAGCCGAACCGCTTTGGCTGCACTGCTGTTCTCATCACGCACGAAGAAGGTGAACGCCATCTTGCCGCGCAAACGCGGAATGAGATTCGCCTTGCCATATGTACAGCCGAGCAAGCATTGGATGGCATCGACACAGCAGGCATCGTTCTCGGTCACGCATACCAGCTCCTCATCGATGGCTGGCAGCTGAGTATCATCAAGTCCCAATTCAGCGATCGCGCCCTCCACTGCCTTGAAGCCGATCGCAAGCCCTGGGCATGTATGTCCGTGAAACGCTGCTGCCTTCTCCCAGTAATTCAATGAGAGCATGTTATTCTCCTTAAATTCGTAACACCCCCTATCCTACCTGATTCTGTGGCTCCCC
>UMFU01016757.1_pt1 | contig 19913 bp, 14 predicted proteins | sample 1965091 | NCBI WGS metagenome assembly UMFU01 (sample SAMEA4836054, study PRJEB28245) | human gut metagenome | biome: gut microbiome; material: fecal sample | place: Denmark | collected 2008
GTGCGCATCAGCGGCTCGATGGCGTCCAGATCCTTCTCACGCAGGATGCGCAGCATTTCGGCGTGCTCGCTGACGACGCTGGACACGTTGCGTGCACCCACGATGTCCAGACGGATAAAGCGGGAGTAGTCTGCCTGCGGGCGGGTCATCTGCTCCCAAAGGTACTCCTTGCTGGTCTTGTGGAACCAGTACTCGTGCATGGCAAGGTCGCAGCTGAGGAAGTGGTTGAAATCAAAGTTCTCCGGGTCGCTGCGCCCTGCAGCGGCTTCCAGCAGCATATTATAAAGGTGTTCTACCGCAAGGATCTCCATGGGCGAGCAGCTCTGCACAAAGTCCCGGAACACCATGCCCTCCACTGCAACACGCTGGAAGATGAGCTGGTCCACCACGCCGGTGTCGATGGCGGTAACGATGGTGCCCTTGCAGGGAATGATCTGCACAAAGCGATTCTGCTCCAGCCGCTGCAAAACGCTGCGGATAGGAGTGCGCGAAACGCCGAACCGCTTGCACAGCTGGTTTTCGCTCAGCGCTTCCCCGGGCAGGATCTTCAGTGCGCAGATCTCGTCCTCGAGAATATGATAGAGCTCATCAGTGTGCTGTAATGTAGCCATAGTTGTTCTCCATTTATCCGGTAAATGTAATCTTAGTATCATTGTACCGTTACAGCAACTGAATGTCAATGCTGGAATGGAACTTAATTTGAATACTTGTATACAAGAATGCGCACTCGCGCACGGAACTGTTCCTGAAACTGAAAAACTGATATACCACTTTGCAATGCGGGAAAAGTGCTGATAAAATGCTGCAATCAAGTGACTGTTGTACCAAATGCACAAAGAAAACAGGAAACAACTGTCAAATTGCTATAATTGCAAGGCGCTGTGCTTGTTTCGCGGTAACGCTGCGAGATGATATGCTGTATACAGGATTTTACTAAAAAAGCTGCAAGGGCACACACCCCGCAGATACCGGCTCGTCTCCGGCAAATACAACAGGGTGTTTGCCTTTTTTGCGTGCGTGCTTGCTTTGCCGCACAAAAGGCGGTAAACTGGGTACAGACAAAATGCCCGAAAAGGAGAAATGACATGGCATATACAAAGGCTGACCTCAAGCACGACCTTGCAGCAATGGGGCTGACAGGCAACGAGACCATCCTGATCCATTCCTCCATGAAGTCCATCGGCCAGGTGGAGGGCGGCGCAGACACGGTTCTGGACGCATTGATGGAGTTTTTTGCGGAGGGCTTGCTGCTGCTGCCCACCCACACATGGCGGTTCATCAACGAGGAAAACCGGGTGTTCGATGTGCGCCGCAGCCCGTGCTGTGTGGGCATTCTGCCGGAGCTGTTCCGGCAGCGCCCCGGGGTGGTGCGCTCGCTGCACCCCACCCACAGCATGGCGGCTTACGGCAAGGGGGCGGCTGCGTATCTGGAAGGGGAGTTGGACGCCAACACCCCCTGCACTCCCGGCGGCTGCTACGACCGGCTGCGGGCAGCCCACGGCAAAGTGCTGCTGCTGGGGGTCACCCACGCCCGCAACACCTTTATCCATAGTGTGGAGGAGGTACTGAACGTGCCGAACCGCCTGACCGACAAGCCCATGCAGATGACCGTGGTGGACGAAGCCGGGGCGCAGCACACCGTCTATATGCGCCGCCACTACAACGCACAGCAGCCGCACATCTCGGAGGATTTCGTCAAGCTGGAGCAGGCATATCTGGACTGCGGCGCAGCCCGGAATACAAAATTTGGCGATGCAAGCTGCATTTTGTGCGACGCCGAGGGGCTTTTCCGGGTCACCCGCCATGTTCTTGCCCCGAATCCCGAAGCCTTTGTCACCGAGCCGGCCATCCCGCCGGAGCGCTGGCAGGGGGAAATTTTATAATGCAATGCCGGGCAGCTTGCAGCTGCCCGGCATTTTTTACTTTTTGCTCAGCAGAAGCGGATACGGTACTCCCGAGGGGTGCAGTGCTTGATCTCCCGGAAGGTCTTGATAAAGTAGCTCGCGTCCGAAAAACCGCATTCCAGCCCCACCTCGCCGGTCTTGAGCCGGGTGGAGCGCAGCAGCTCGGCGGCTTTTTCCACCCGGAACTGCTTGACGTACTGGATGGGCGTGATACCCAAAAACTGCCGGAAGCTGCGCAGACAGGCACTTTCGCTCAGGGCGACGCAGCCGGCCAGCTTTTCCACGGTCAGCTCCTCAGCGTAGTGCTCCTCTACATAGCGCAGCATCTGCTTCATCCGCTCCGAGGCAATCTGCTCCTGCTCCGATACCTTCACCTTGCCGCTGACGCATTGGGTAATGAGCAGCCGCAGGGCGGCAGTAAGGTGGTAGCGCACCCGGTTCTCGTAGTCAAAGGGCTCGTCCGCCACGCCCTTCCACGCCTCCCGCAGGCAGAGCAGCACCTGCCGCTGCCATGGCACGGCCTCGTCCAGCAAAAAGAAGGGCGGTGTGCCGGGCTGCAAGAGCGGACGGATGAGTTTTTGCCAGAATACGGTGTCCATGCCGCCGACAAGCCGGGGCTGGAACACGCCGGAGTGCAGCAGCGCCCTGCCCTCGGCAGGCTCTACCGCGTGCAGCGCCCCGGAGTTGATGAACACCCCCTGCCCGGTCTGCAAAGTCAGCCGGGTCTTGTTCACATCCACATGGATGGGCCCTAGTGCCGCCAGAATAAACTCAAATTCCTCGTGCCAGTGCCACGCCACCGAAAAACAGGAAAGATCCTCGGCATAGCAGGCGATAGGGAACAGCGGGCTGCCGTGCTGGGTCTGCTCCCGCCCGGCGGCATCCGCCACCACGGCAGTAGCGCTGGACAGCCCCACCCGCCCGCTGGTATAAGAGGCACAGCTTGTCTGATATGCCATATTCACCAAATCCTTTCCGCAATACTTTGAATGTTTTTTGTCAATGCCGGTTTTGTTGCATATACTATGCGGTTCTGTTCTATAATTTGCGATTGTTTTGTGGTATTATCCTATCAGAGCTTCCAAGCTCAGTATAGCACCAAGGCAGCCGGGACGCAAGCTGTGTAAGCATTCCCCGCCGGGCAAAACTGCCATTCTCCCGTCGCCTGTCTGAAGAGGACTGGACGGCAAGTGTAACATAAACCATTTTATCAAGGAGGTATTCCTATGCTTCGTATCGAGTATTTTGATAAGGAACGTTTCATGCGCCAGCTTTCTGCCAGCCACGGCAGCGTGCTGCTGCATCTGGACAACGGTAAGACCTGCGACCTGAAAAAGGACACTACCGCACGCTCCATGCTGCAGATGATGGACACTGCCCCCAAGAAGGGCTTTGACCTCACCGTGACCGACCCTGCCGACGTGACCGGCTTCCTGCGCTATATGCTGGAGGCAGGCCGCACCGAGCGCGTGGCCGGCTGAGTAATGCCAATCTCTTATCCCAATAAGTGTCACAGCAATGCAAAACGCCCGCTCCGGTCATGCCGGGGCGGGCGTTTTGCCTGTTTTACCGGAAGGCTTGCGCGGGCGGGCAGTCTGTGGTAAGCTGAAAGCAGAAAAAACAAGATGGAGGGAACGACTATGAACCTGAAGGAAGCATTCCGCTACCAGAACAAGCTCCAGTCTCTGCTGGACGAGGCGCAGGGCATTCTGGATTGCGATGCCAACGTGACCAAGGTGGCCAACACCTATCTGCGCCATAAGGTGATGCCCGAGGCCGAGGACGAGACCGTTATGGACGTGGCACAGACCGAATATGCAGAGCAGATCACCGACGTTGCCCGGTTCATGCTCTATCTGCTGGAGGAGAAGAGCCGCCTGTTTGCCGCTATCCGCAAGGCAAAGGATGCGCTGGACATGGATATGGACAGCGAGGTCAGCCTGAATGCCGCGCGGCAGAGCATTGCCCGCACCTTCAAACGGATGAACGACCTGCGCAGTTCTGAGCAGCTGCTCTCCGGCGGGGGCACCGGCTACCGCTTCAACGCCGAGGGCAACCAGATCTCCTACTGCTGCGATGTAAAGCGGGTGACCACCATCAACTACGACCGCAAGGTCATCCATGCGGCGCTGAGCAAACTGAACCGGCAGGCAGACGAAACCTCCAACCGGCTGGACCTCTGCCTTGTGACCTCCAAGGTAGACTACACTGTCCCCTTTGATGTGAACGCCAGCTTTGCCGAGGCATTTGAGACCTATCTGGAAAATGTCCAAAACTAAATAAACGTTCCACCGGCTATTTTGGGTGCGGCAAGCGCCGGGTGCACAGCTGCCGGTTCGGGTGCAGATGAACTATAACGCTGCACATTTCCGCAAGGAAGTTTTGGTACGGCTCACCTTACGAGCCAGCTATTATGAAAAAATCTTGCGTTCGGCTTTTCCGCCACCGCTAGACGCTTTTCGCCGAAACCGTCCCTTGCTCCTTCCCGCATTCCTGCTTTTGCGCTTACGTCTCCATGGGCAGGCAGGCAAGCCACCCTTCATGAATTTGCCCCGCAGACTGCTGCGGGCACACACTTTCTGCGTGCCGGGTGGGCGCTCTGCGCCCCTTTGCACGCGGAGTAAAATGGCAGCCGCCCCTGCGCTTGCCGTATCCAAAATAGCCGGTGAAAAAACCAAAACCAGAGGAATGCTCTATGAAAAAATGCAACCTGTTTTATCTCAGTGGACTGTTGTTTTTTCTTGTTGCGGCGCTGAACTTTTTTACCGGCGAGAATCACTCTACGGCGGTGGTATGGCTCTGCCTTGGCTCCGCCTTTTTGTGTCTGGGTGCTTCGCAGCGGAAAAAATAAAGCATTCCTGCAGCCCCGGCGGTGGAAAAATCTGGCCGGGGCTGCAATTCTTTGCGGGGCTCGTTCGTATTCCAGATAAAGGAACTGAATTTCGACAAAAGACGAGGTGCGAGTATGTCAACGAAACCAATCAGCCCCACTGCCGCGACCCGCTTTGACCTGAGCGCAGCGGCGCTTCATATCCTTGCTATGGCGCTGATGCTGATGGACCACCTGTGGGCGACGTTGCTGCCCGCGCAGGAATGGCTGACCTGTGCCGGGCGGGTAGCCTTTCCCATCTTTGCCTTTATGGCGGTGGAGGGTTATTTTCACACCCACGACCTGAAAAAATACACCCTGCGTCTGCTGCTGTTTGCCCTGCTTTCGGAAGTGCCCTTCGATTTGATGTACGGCGGTACATGGTTCTACCCGGTGCACCAGAACGTCATCTGGACGTTGCTTTTGGGCATTCTGGGCATCCATCTGATGGAAACAGTGCGCAAAAAGCAAAAAACCGGACTGTACCTGCTGGTATCCGCCCTTGTGGTGGTGGCAGGCGCGGTGCTGGGCACGCTGGGCATGGTGGACTACTACGGTGCCGGTGTGTTGACCGTGTTCGTCTTCTACTTCTTCCATGGACGCAAGTGGTGGTGTCTGCTGGGGCAGCTGGCAGCGCTGTACTGGGTCAACGTGGAGCTGCTGGGCGGGCTTATGTACCCCATTCAGCTCTTTGGCATGGACTTTGAGCTTTGCCAGCAGGGGCTGGCGCTGCTGGCACTGGTGCCCATCTGGCTGTACCGCGGTCGGCAGGGCTACCACAGCAAGCCTTTCCAGTATGCCTGCTACGCCTTTTACCCCGTGCACATGCTGCTGCTGGTTCTGGTGCTGAATTTCGTGAACCGGTAAGGAGAATGGAGCGCTCCAAAAACATTTTTACGCGTGGGGCGTAGAGAGGAACTTCCGCTGAAAATAGCCAAAGCGCATGCGGAGCCATTCGAAATCGTTCCGCCGGTATAAGGCCGCTGCACAAAGCGCTGTGCGGCGGCTTTTTTTGCGGGAAAACCGACACATGTTCACAAAAAGTTCAGCCTTTTGAGCAAAAAATACTATTTTTTTCGTGTAAAATAGACAACATGGATTGAATGCCGCCCGCGATTGGATTATAATAATGTATGCAAAAGTGCATTTGCTGTGTTTTTTATAACGCGTACTGTTTGAAAATGACGTAGATGCGCAATGCGGGAAGCTAAAAAGAAAAAACGCCGTTGCGGGTCTTTGCCGCAAACGACTTGTTTGCCATAGCAGCCGGGGCGTTATGTTCCGGTTATTTGTCCTTAGGAGGAAAAACAAGGTGAGAGTAGGTCTTGACATCGGTAGCACCACCATCAAGTGCGTGGTGCTGGGCGAGCATGATGAACTGCTGTATTCTACATACGAACGACATTATAGTCATATTCTGGAAAAGGCGCAGGAGCTGCTGCGGCGCATTGATGCCGAGCATCTGCATGGCCGCAAGGCGCTGCTCAGCATCTCCGGCTCTGCCGGTATGGGCTTAGCCGACAGCTGCGGTGTGCCCTTTGTGCAGGAGGTGTTCTCCACCCGCGTGGCGGTCAAGCGCTTTATGCCAAAGACTGATTGTGTCATTGAGCTGGGCGGCGAGGATGCCAAGATCCTGTTTTTGACCAACGGCACCGAGGTGCGCATGAACGGCAGCTGTGCCGGCGGCACCGGTGCTTTCATCGACCAGATGGCCACTCTGCTGAAGATGAGCGCCGAGGAAATGAACAAGGCTGCCGAGCAGGCGCAGCGCACCTATACCATCGCTTCCCGCTGCGGCGTGTTCGCCAAAAGCGATGTGCAGCCGCTGATCAATCAGGGTGCCCGCACCGAGGATATCGCCGCCAGCATCTATAAGGCCGTGGTCAACCAGACCATCGCCGGTCTGGCACAGGGCCGCCCCATCAAGGGTAATATCCTCTATCTGGGCGGCCCGCTCACCTTCAGCACCGTGCTGCGCAAGAGCTTTGACGAAGCGCTGAACGTGACCGGCACCTGCCCGGAAAACAGTCTGCTGTATGTGGCGCTGGGCGCTGCGTTGTATGCCGACAAGGAATTTGTGCTCACCGAGGTGGCCGCTGCGCTGGACAAGTACGCCGCCACTGCTACCTATGCCAGCGAGCCGCCGCTGTTCGCCAGCAAGGAGGAGTACGAGGCTTTCCACGCACGGCACATGTCTCACAGTGTGCCCCGCGTGGCTTTTAGTGCCCACTGCGGGCCGGTGCATATCGGCATCGACTCCGGCTCTACCACCGTCAAGCTGGTGGTGGTGGATGAAAAGAGCCAGATTTTGTACACCAACTATCAGCCCAACCTTGGCAACCCGCTGCCCCTCATCCGGGAGCAGCTGCTCAAGATCTATAAGGAGCATCCGGGGCTGCAGGTGGCCAGTGTTACCACCACCGGCTACGGCGAGGAATTGGTGAAAAACGCTTTCCGCTGTGATTACGGTCTGGTGGAAACGGTGGCACATTTTACCGCTGCCAAGTACTTTATGCCGGACGTGGACTTCATTATTGACATCGGCGGGCAGGACATGAAGTGCTTCAAGATCGAGGATGGTGCCATCAGCAACATCTTCCTGAACGAAGCCTGTTCCTCCGGCTGCGGCAGCTTTTTGCAGACCTTTGCGCAGGCGCTGGGCTACGACGTCAAGGAGTTTGCCGCACTGGGTCTGTTCGCAGACCGCCCGGTGGACTTGGGCAGCCGCTGCACCGTGTTCATGAACAGCTCGGTCAAGCAGGCGCAGAAGGATGGCGCCAGCATCGAGAATATTTCCGCAGGCCTGTCCATCAGCGTGGTCAAGAACGCGCTGTACAAGGTGATCCGCGCTTCCAGCCCGGAAGAGCTGGGCCGCAAGATCGTGGTGCAGGGCGGTACCTTTTATAATGAAGCCGTGCTCCGCGCCTTTGAAAAAGAGATGGGTGTGGAGGTCATCCGGCCGGACATTGCCGGTCTGATGGGCGCTTACGGCGCTGCCTTGTACGGCCTGCGCCAGAGCCATAAAAACAACCAGACCACCTCTGCCATGATGGACGAGCAGGAACTGGAAAAATTTGCACAGCAGGTGGTCAGCGTCAAGTGCGGCGGCTGCGGCAACCATTGCCAGCTGACCGTCAACACCTTTGCCGATGGCCGCAAGTTCATCTCCGGCAACCGCTGCGATAAGCCCGTTACCGGCAAAAGCGAGGACAACAGCCTGAACCTGTACGCCTACAAGCAGCAGCTGCTGGCCAGCTACAAGCCTGTGCCCGGCAAGCGCGGCTCTATCGGCATCCCGCTGTGTCTGGGCTTCTACGAGCTGCTGCCCTTCTGGTACGCCTTCTGGACGAGCCTTGGCTTTGCGGTGCACACCAGCCCGGTGTCCACCCGCGGGCTGTATCTGGCCGGACAGGCTACCATCCCCAGCGATACCGCCTGCTTCCCGGCAAAGCTGAGCCACGGCCACATCAAGGCGCTGAGCCAGATGCAGCTGGACGCCATCTTCTACCCCTGCCTGACCTACAATGTGGACGAGGGCTTGGGCGACAACCATTATAACTGCCCGGTGGTGGCCTACTACCCGGAGGTTCTGGCAGGCAACTGCCCGGAGCTGGAAGGCAAAAAGTTCATCTATGATTATGTGGGCATCCACCGTCCCAAGGATTTTGTGCACAAGATGGCAAAGGAGGTGCTGCCCAAGTACTTTGGCGGCATCTCCGAGCGGGAGGTGCAGGCCGCAGCCGATGCCGCCTACGCGGAGTACGAAGCGCACATGGCAAAGATCCGGGTAAAGGGCAGTGAGATCATTGACGAGGCGCGCCGTCAGGGTAAGCGCATCATTGTGCTGGCAGGCCGTCCCTATCATGTAGACCCGGAGGTCAACCACGGCATCGACCATCTGATCACCCGCCACGGGGCTGCGGTGGTCACCGAGGACAGCATCTCCAACCGGGTGCAGAAGTTCCCCACCAGCGTGCTGAACCAATGGACCTACCACAGCCGCCTGTACGCTGCCGCTAAGTACTGCACCACCCAGAAGGATATGGATCTGGTGCAGCTGGTGTCCTTCGGCTGCGGCGTGGATGCCATTACCACCGACGAGACCCGCGAGATTTTGCAGCGGGGCAACAAGCTGTATACCCAGCTGAAGATCGACGAGATCACAAACCTCGGTGCCGTGAACATCCGTCTGCGCAGCCTGTTCGCCGCACTGGACGAGCGGGACGAGGCCGCCGCAGAAAAGTCAGAATAAAAGAAACCCTGAGATAGGCTGAAGGGCTTCCCCCAGCGGGGGGAAGTCTTTGCGGGGACTATCTTGTTTAGAGCAACATAGGAGGAACCTATGGAATATCATTATCCCAAATTTACCCCGGAGATGAAAAAGACCCACACCATCCTCATCCCCAACATGGCCGTTACCCAGTTCCGGCTTATGGAGTACGCACTGCGCTGCGAAGGCTATAAGTGTGAGCTGCTGGGCAACTGCGGCAGTGCCGTGGCACAGCTGGGGCTGAAGTATGTCCACAACGATACCTGCTACCCGGCGCTGCTGGTCATCGGCCAGTTTCTGGATGCGCTGAACAGCGGCAAGTATGATCTGGAGCACACTGCCTTGCTGATCACCCAGACCGGCGGCGGCTGCCGTGCCTCCAACTACATCCATCTGCTGCGCAAGGCGCTGGTCAAGGCCGGTTACCCGCAGATCCCGGTGGCAAGCCTGAACTTTTCCGGTCTGGAAAAGGACAGCGGCTTCCAGATGACCCTCCCGCTGGCGCGCAAGTGTATCGCCTGCATCTTCTACGGCGATATGCTGTGTGCGCTGCGCAATCAGGTGGCCCCCTACGAGAACGAAAAGGGGGCTGCTGACCGCATGGTGGATCGCTGGATCGCCCGTCTGGGCCGTGCCTTGCTGGCCGGTAAAGGCTTTACTTCCCGGGAAATGAAGCACACCTTCCCGCTCATCGCAAAGGAATTTGCCACTATCCCGGTCACCCGGGTGCCCAAGGTCAAGGTGGGTGTTGTGGGCGAGATCTACGTCAAGTACAGCCCGCTGGGCAACAACGACTTGCAGAAGTTTCTGGAAAGTCAGGACTGCGAGGTGAACTTCCCCGGTCTGATGGGCTTTGTGCAGTATTGCGCCTTCAATATGGGCGAGGATCATGTGCTTTACGGCGGCAAGCTGGCTGTAAAGGTAGGCACCGACCAGTTCCTCAACTGGTTGGACAGCGTGGAGCGTGTCATGCTCAAGGCAGAGACGGACGCCGGGTTCTATGCGCCGGGCCCCTTCAAGGAGCTGGTGAAAAAGCCCAAGGGGGTTATCTCGCTGGGCGCAAAAATGGGCGAGGGCTGGCTGCTGACCGCCGAGATGATCGAGCTGGTGCAGGGCGGTTATGGCAACATCGTGTGTGCGCAGCCCTTTGGCTGCCTGCCCAACCATATCGTGGGCAAGGGCATGGTGAACAAGATCCGTGCGCTGTACCCCAGCGCCAACATCACCCCCATCGACTACGACCCCAGTGCTACCCGGGTCAATCAGGAAAACCGCATCAAGCTGATGCTGGCGGTGGCCAAGGAGCGGCTGAACGCCCCCGCAGAAGCCCAGCCGCTTACGGCAGAGCAGCTCGCAGGCGGCGCCCCTCAGGTTGGCGCTACCGTGTAACAAAAGCAAATACGATAAAACAGGGGAGCCGCTGCACGGCATTTTTACGCAGCAGCTCCCTTTTTGCAGGAAAGGAACCGCTATGGAAAAGCCCGCAGCTGCCTGTTATCATCTGCCCGGCCTGTTCGAGTTTTACGAGCTGTACCGCCGCTTTTTGCCGCTGTACCGGGAGCACCGGGAATATTTTTACGATTGGTGCACCATAGGCTCTATCTACGGCGCACCGGCGGGCTGTATCTGGGGCGGGGGACGCATCTCCTGCGGCGGAGCAACGGCGCGCGAGGTGCTGGCGCTGCTGTGGGAATACGGCATCTCCGGGCGGCTGACCTTCAGTAACTCCCTGCTGCGGGCTGAGCACCTTGCTGACCCGCAGTGCAACGCCCTGTGTGAGCGGTTTGCAAAAAGCGGCAGTGTGCCAAACGGTGTGATCGTCCATTCTGATTTGCTGGCGGACTATCTGCAACAGCGTTGGCCGGAGCTGTATCTGGTGTCCTCCACCACCAAGGTGCTCACCGAGTTTGCGGAGCTGCGGCAGGAACTGGAAAAGCCGCAGTTCCGGTATGTAGTGCCGGATTTCCGGTTAAACCCGGCACTGGAACAGCTGCGCACCCTGCCGCCGGAGCAAAAAGCCAAGGTAGAGTTTTTGTGCAACGAGTGCTGCTGGTTCGGCTGCACCGAGCGCAAGCGCTGCTACGAGACGGTCAGCCGTCAGAATCTGGGCGAGGACTGCCCGGACCACCGCTGCGCCGCCCCGGATGCCGCCGAGGGCTATCGCTTTTCCAAGGCGATGCGTAGCCCCGGGTTCATCGGGGTGGAGGACATCCGGCAGCGGTATCTGCCCGCAGGTTTTTCCCACTTTAAAATAGAGGGCAGGGGACTTGGCAGCGCACTGGTGCTGGAATTTCTGCTCTACTACATGACAAAGCCGGAATACCAATTGCAAGTGCGGGAGGAAATCTATCTGGACAATATGCTGGACCTTTTTTAAGAAAATTGCACCGGGCAGACCATTTTCTGTCCGGTGCTGTTTTTTGCCTGCGGGATTTGTACCGGAAAACTTTCTTTTCCCCGCAAAGCGTGTTACAATAAACAGGAAATTATTTTTAAAAGCTGTTTTTGGAAATGGTGCGCAGTACTTAGGAAAACGGCTTATAGGAGCAGTGCATGGAAACAACGCAAAAACAGATCGTACTGGGCATTCTGGCCCATGTGGACTCCGGCAAGACCACCCTCTCCGAGGCCATGCTCTACCGCGCAGGTGCCATCCGCAAGCTGGGGCGGGTGGACCACGGAGATGCCTTTCTGGACACCGACAGCTTGGAAAAAGCGCGCGGCATCACCATCTTTTCCAAGCAGGCGCTGCTTACGGCGGGCAATACCGCCATCACCCTGCTGGACACCCCCGGCCATGTGGATTTTTCCACCGAGACTGAGCGCACCTTGCAGGTGCTGGATTACGCCGTGCTGGTGGTCAGCGGAACGGACGGCGTGCAAAGCCACACCGAAACGCTGTGGCGGCTGCTGCGGCGCTACCATGTGCCCACCTTTGTATTCGTGAACAAGATGGACCTGCCCGGCATGACCCGGGAACAGTTACTCAGCCAGCTGAATCACCGCCTTGGCGAGGGTTTTGTGGATTTTGGCGCAGAGCCTGCCGCTCGCAACGAAGCACTGGCGCTGTGCGATGAGCAGCTGATGGAAAAAATGCTGGACGCGGGAACCTTGACCGATGCGGACATTATCCCCGCAGTTGCCCGGCGGCACGTCTTTCCGTGCTGGTTCGGGGCGGCGCTGCGGCTGGACGGGGTGGATGCACTTTTGGAGGGGCTTGACCGCTACACCCGCCCCGCCCCGGCGCTGCACGCCTTTGGCGCAAGGGTATTTAAGGTATCGCAGGACGAGCAGGGCGCCCGCCTGACATGGCTGCGGGTCACCGGCGGAGAACTGAAGGTGAAAACTCTGCTCACCGGCGAAGCGGACGGCGAGCCGTGGGCAGAAAAAGCGAACCAGCTGCGGCTGTACTCCGGCGCAAAGTATACTCTGTCCGAGGCTATCGGCCCGGGACAGGTGTGCGCCGTGACCGGCCTGACCCATGCAAAGCCCGGCACCGGGCTTGGGGCAGAGCGGGACAGCGATGTGCCGGTGCTGGAACCGGTGCTCAGCTATCAGGTGCTGCTGCCGGAGGGGGCGGACGTGCACGCCGCGCTGGGCAAGCTGCACCGGCTGGAGGAGGAAGAACCGCAGCTCCATGTGGTGTGGAACGAGACACTGGGCGAGATCCATGTGCAGCTGATGGGTGAGGTGCAGCTGGAGGTGCTGCGCAGCCTGCTGGCCGAGCGGTTCGGGCTGGAGGTATCCTTTGGCCCGGGCGGCATTCTGTATAAGGAGACCATCACCGAGCCCATGGAGGGCGTAGGGCATTACGAGCCGTTGCGCCACTATGCCGAGGTGCATCTGTTGCTGGAGCCGCTGCCCCGGGGCAGCGGGATGCAGTTTGCCGCCGACTGCCGGGAAGAGGTGCTGGATAAAAACTGGCAGCGGCTGGTATTGACCCATCTGGAAGAAAAGCAGCACCTTGGCGTTTTGACCGGCGCACCGCTGACCGATGTAAAAATCACCCTGCTTGCCGGCAAAGCGCACCTCAAGCACACCGAGGGCGGCGATTTCCGGCAGGCCACCTACCGCGCCGTGCGGCAGGGGCTGATGCTGGCCAAAAGCCAGCTGTTAGAGCCGTGGTATGCCTTCCGGCTGGAGGTACCGGTGGAGAACATCGGCCGCGCCATGAGCGATATCCAGCGCATGGAGGGCAGTTTTGATCCGCCGGAAAGCGGCACCGACACGGCCACCCTGACCGGCTTTGCGCCGGTATCCACCATGCGCAGCTACCCCATGGAGGTGGTCAGCTACACCCGGGGCAGGGGACGTCTGAGCCTGACACTGGACGGTTACCGCCCCTGTCACAATGCACAGGAGGTCATTGCAGAAACCGGCTACCAGCCGGAGCATGATCTGGACAACCCCGCAGATTCCGTATTCTGCGCCCATGGTGCTGGCTTTGTGGTGCCGTGGAGCGAGGTGCGCAGCCATATGCACGTGGAAAGCGGCTGGGGCAAGGCAAAGCCCGCCCGCCCGGAGACGCAGGCTGCGCCCCAGCGCCGCGCCATGGCCTACCGCGCCACGCTGGAGGAGGACGCCGAGCTGCTCAAAATTTTCGAGCGCACCTACGGCCCCATCAAGCGTGACCCGCTGGCGGCGTTCCGTCCGGTGCAAAAGACCGAACGCCCGGATTTTGCCGCCGAACAGTGGGAAATTGCCCCGGAGTATCTGCTGGTGGACGGCTACAACATCATCTTTGCGTGGGACGAGCTGAACGCGCTGGCGAAGGAAAGCTTGGACGCCGCCCGCCGCAAGCTGATGGATATCCTGTGCAACTATCAGGGCTATCAGAAATGCGTGCTCATTCTGGTGTTCGATGCCTACCGCGTGCCCGGCAGCCCCGGCGCCATCGAGCAGTACCACAACATCCATGTGGTCTATACCAAGGAGGCCGAGACCGCCGATATGTTCATCGAGCGGGTCACCCATGAAATCGGCAAGAGCCGCCGCGTCCGCGTGGCGACCTCGGACGGTATGGAGCAGGTCATTATCCTTGGTCACGGCGCACTGCGCGTTTCCGCCCGGATGTTCCACGAGGAAGTGCAGAACGTGGAAAAGCAGATCCGCGCCCTTGTGCAGGGGCAGGCGTAAATGCTATCCCTCCCAATTTCCTCTCTTGTGAAAAAGTCGGTTTGGAAAATCCGCAGATTTTCCAAACCGACAATCTTAAAATAATGATTCCGCTAGAAATGCCCAGCAACGACGACGACCGCCGCCAGTGGCGGAAACAGGGAGGAGTTGTTGGGGCAGCGGCCAGCAAGACGCAAGTGCCGTCCAAGGCACGATGCGGATGCTGGGTGTCGCAACCCGATAAGCGGAGGGCATTCAAATCATTCCATTGGAGGTGCGCCCATGGCTGTGGAAATTACCGAAGAATTTGTCTGGCAGAACATCCCGCCCCGTGCCCGGGACAGCCATAAGGGCACCTTTGGCAGTGTGCTGGCGGTGGCGGGCAGTGCCTTTTACCGGGGCGCTGCTCTGCTGGCAGCCGAGGGTGCACTGCGCACCGGGGCGGGCATCGTCACCCTTGCAAGCGTAGAGCCGGTGGTCAGCGCCGTCGTCACCCGCCTGCCGGAGTGCTGCCTGTGCCCCTGTAAAGAGGGCGCACAGGGCGGTATTGCGCCGGAAAATGTGCCGCTGCTCCGGCGGCAGAAGGCTACCGTGCTGCTGCTGGGCCCCGGCCTTGGCGGCACAGCGCAAAGCGCCGCCCGGGCCACCGAGAGCCGCACGCTGGTGCAGCAGCTTCTGCCCGGCTTTGCGGGGGCTGCGGTGTTGGATGCCGACGGCCTGAACGCCGCCGCGCAGCTGCTGGCAGAGGGTAAGCCCTTCCCGCATCCGGTGGGGGAGCTGGTGGTCACCCCGCACCCCGGCGAGATGGCACGCCTGACCGGCCTTTCGGCGGCAGCGCTTGCCGCCGACCGGGAGGGTATCGCCCTGCGGTATGCCAAGGCGTGGAATGCCGTGGTGGTGCTGAAGGGCGCACGCACCGTGGTAGCAAGCCCGGACGGGCGGGTGTGCGTGAACCCCACCGGCAACCCGGGGCTTGCCCGGGGCGGCAGCGGGGATGTGCTGACTGGGATGCTGGCGGCGCTGCTGGCCTGCGGTCTGCCCGCCTACCAAGCTGCTGCCTGTGCGGTATATCTGCACGGTGCCGCCGCCGACCGCGCCGCCGCAAAGCGCGGCGAGTACGGAATGCTGCCGCATGATATCCTGCCGGAACTGGGCGCACTGTTTGCGGAAAACCAAAGATAAACGAGAAAAGCGGCAGCTGCACAAAATACCGTGCAGCTGCCGCTTTTTGTTGCTATAATTTGTGGCTCAGAAACGTTTTAGATCACCGGAACTGGCCGAGATATTCCTCCACCGAGCGGGTCATCTCTTTGGAGAAATCGGAGTTATACTTGCGGTTGCAGAAGGCGGTGCACCACTGGTCAAAGGGGGCGTTTCCGGCTTTGTAGCCGAAGGTGTCCCGCAGCTCTGCGCCGTCCATGGTGCGGTAGCCGTTTTCGTGCACGATGTGCTCCATGGCGCAGCGCTGGGGCTTTACGCGGTCTTTCTGCTGCTGGGTGGGCCAGCCGCACACCAGCATTACTGCTGGGAACACATAGTCCGGCAGGTGCAGCAGACTGCGCTGGGTGTCGCAGTTTTCCATGATGTCCCCGATGTAGCACGAGCCGATGCCAAAGCTTTCGGCGGCGACCACGGCGTTCTGGGCGGCAATGGCGGTATCGGTGACTGCCAGCATCAAATCGCCCACACCCGGGGTGCGGGGCGTGCAGCCCGCTTCCAAGTAGGCGTCGTACCACTTTTTGCAGTCGGCGCAGAACACCAGCACCAGCGGAGCTTTGGCAATAAAGGGCTGGTGGTCGCAGCTTTCGGCCAGCGCTTCCTTCAGCGCCGGGTCGGTGATGTCTAAAATGGTATACAGCTGCTGACAGCCCGCGGAGGGCGCCTGTGCGGCAGCTTCCAAAATGGCCTGCTTCATCTCGGCAGGGATGGGCTTTTCTTCATACACCCGCACCGACTTGCGGTCGAACAGGCTTTGCAGGATAGGGTTATGCTCAGTCATGGGAACACCTCCGGTGTTGTGTTTATTCGTAGTCGATGGGCAGGGTGGGCAGGCCGTTCAGCTCCAGCCCGGCGGTGTGCCCGGCAATGTACTGGTAGTAGCCCTGCGCGGCGATCATCGCGCCGTTGTCGCCGCAGAACTTCAGTTCCGGCAGATAAACCTTGGCACCCAGCTTCTGGGCACCGTCATTCACCAGCTGACGCAGACGGCCGTTGGCGGCTACGCCGCCGGCAAGGCACACCTGCTTTGCCCCGGTATCGGCAGCGGCAAGCAGCAGTTTTTCGGCCAGAATGCCCGCAATGCGCTCCTGAAAGCTGGCAGCAAGGTCGGGTACGTTCACTTCCTCGCCCTTCATCTGCGCCTTGTTCACCTCGTTGAGTACGGCGGTCTTTAAACCGGAAAAGCTCACGTTATATTTGCCCTCTACATGGGGCACCGGCAGACGGTAGGCCTTGGGGTCGCCGGTCTTGGCGGCAGCGGCTACGCTGGGGCCGCCGGGGTAGGGCAGACCCAGCGTGCGGGCTACCTTGTCAAAGGCTTCGCCCGCAGCATCGTCTACGGTATGACCCAGAATGTGGTAGTGGGTGTAGTCCTGCACCTCTACGATATGGCTGTGCCCGCCGGAGGCCACCAGACACAAAAAGGGCGGCTTGAGCTCCGGGTGGGTCAGGTAGAGCGCGGCGATGTGTCCCCGCAGATGGTGCACCGGCACCAGCGGCTTGCCTGCCGAGTAGGCCAGCCCTTTGGCAAAATTTACGCCCACCAGCACCGCGCCGATAAGCCCCGGCGCAAAGGTGACGGCCACGGCGTCCACATCGTCTATGGTCTTGCCGGCGTCCAGCAGGGCTTTTTTGACCGTAGCACTGATAAATTCGCAGTGGCGGCGGCTGGCGATCTCCGGCACAACGCCGCCGTACAGCGCCTGCTCCTTGACGCTGGTGGAGATGACGTTGCTCAGCAGGTGCCGTCCGTCCTCCACCAGTGCAGCGGCAGTTTCGTCACAGGTAGACTCGATTCCGAGAATGATCATTTTAGTGTGCCTCCAGCCAGTTTTTGCCTGCGTGCACATCGGTGCTCAGGGGCACCGCGTACTGCACGCAGCCTTCCATTTCCTCCCGCAGGATGCGGGCAGCCTGCTCGGCCTCCGCCTCCGGGGCCTCCACGATCAGTTCGTCGTGGACGGTCAGAATCAGGCGGCTGGCCATTTTTTCGTCCCGCAGGCGCTTCCACACCCGCACCATGGCCAGCTTGATCACGTCCGCAGCGGTGCCCTGAATGGGGGTGTTGCGGGCCATGCGCTCGCCGCTGGCGCGCACGTTGAAGTTGGTGCTGGCCAGCTCCGGCAGGGTACGGCGGCGGCCGAACAGGGTGGACACATAGCCGTTTGCCTTGGCATCCGCAATGGTCTTGTCCATATAGCCGCTCACGCTGGGGAAGGCCGCCAGATAATTCTTGAGGAAGGCGTCTGCCTCCTTCACGGTTACGCCGATATCCTTGGAAAGGCTGTACGCGCCCTTGCCGTACATGATGCCAAAGTTGATGGCCTTGGCAGAGGAGCGCAGCCGGGGCGTCACCTCGCTCTGCGGAATGCCGTAGATCTTGGCGGCGGTGCTGCGGTGGATATCCTCGCCGTTCAAAAAGGCCTGCTGCATGTGCTCGTCCCCGGTGATGTGCGCCAGAATGCGCAGCTCGATCTGGCTGTAATCCGCGTCCACCAGCACACAGCCCGGCTTTGCAACAAAGTAGGCGCGCAGCTGACTGCCCAGCTCGGTGCGGATGGGGATATTCTGCAGGTTGGGATTATCGGAGGAGAGCCGTCCGGTGCGGGCTTCGGTCTGGTTAAAGGTGGAGTGGATGCGTCCGTCCTCGCCAATGACCTTGAGCAGACCCTCCACATAGGTGGAGTTCAGCTTCTGGTAGGCGCGGTACTGCAAAACGTCCTCTACCAGCGGGTACTCGCGCAGGCTTTCCAGCGTTTCAGCGTCGGTAGACCAGCCGCGCTGGGTCTTTTTGCCGTGGGGCAGACCCATGGTGTCGAACAGCATCTCGCCCAGCTGCTTGGGGCTGTTGGGGTTGAAGGTAGCGCTGCCGGTCTCCATGTGGATGCGGGTCAGCACCTGTTCCAGTTCCTCCCGCAGCTTTACGCCGAACTGCTCGATGCCGTCCTTATCTACCAGTACACCGGTGCGGGTCATGTCGGCCAGCACCTGTGCCAGCGGGAACTCAATCTCGTTGTACAGTGCATCCTCTCCGCAGGCGGTGATCTCGGCCTTCATCCGGGCAAACAGATCGGCCAGCCGCCCGGCGTCCGGGTAATCGGTGCAGGTAAAGGCGGCAGCAGCCTTGTAGGCGGGGATCAGTTCGCTGATCTGATATTTGGAGGCAGAGGCGTCCAGCAGATAGGCGGCCAGCTTGCCGTCCCAGACGATGCTGTTGCCCCAGCCGTTGGCAGCCATGGCCTTGGCGTACAGGGGCGCAGCGTTGAACACATCCAGCGTTACATCGGCGTTGTCCAGCAGCCGCAGCAGCTCAGCATCCTCCAGCGGGTAGACGGTAGTATCCTGCACGGCGTACCAGCTTTCCGGCTGCAATACCACGTTGCGGGTGCCCTGCTTGCCGGTAACGGCGGGGCGGGCAGCCACCAGATAGTGCCCGGCGGGGGTCAGGGGCAGGGGAGTGAGCTCTGCTTCCGGCAGCTCCACAGCCTCTTCCTCAGCAGCGGCTTCCGGCGCTACGCCGTCCAGCCCGAACCGGGGAATCAGGGAGTGGATCTCCAGCTCCTGCAAAAGCCGCACGGCGGCGGGTTTGTTGCCCTCGCCCACGGTGTAGGAACCCTCGGCGGTGTCGATGGGGGCATCGGTGCGGATGGTGCCCAGCGTGTGGCTCAACTCGGCCATGGGCTTGTCTTCCAACAAGTGCTCCCGCTGCTTGGGTTTGATGCGCTTGTCGTCAATGTTCTGGTACACGCCCTCCAGCGAGCCGAAGGCCTGCACCAGCGAGAGGGCGGTCTTTTCGCCGATGCCCTTCACGCCGGGGATGTTATCTGAGGTATCGCCCATCAGGCTCTTCACCTCAATGAGCTGCTTGGGTGCAAGGCCGTATTTTTCCTGAATGGCGTCCTCGTCCATCACCACGGTCTTGCTGCGCCCCATTACGGTGGCAGCAAGCAGCACGGTGGTGCTCTCGCTCACCAGCTGCAGGCTGTCCCGGTCTCCGGTGGCAAGGAAACAGTCGTCCTTGCGGGCGGCGCAGGCAGCAGCCAGTGTACCCAGAATATCGTCCGCTTCCCAGCCCTCGGCGGTAACGGTGCGGTAGCCAAGGTCTGCCAGCAGCTGTTTGAGCACCGGCATCTGCTGCGCCAGCTCCTCGGGCATGGCGTGGCGGGTGGCTTTGTAGCCATCGTACATTTTATGCCGGAAGGTGGGGGCTTTCAGGTCAAAAGCCACGGCCACCTCGTCCGGCTGGCACTCCTTGAGCAGGGAGAGCAGAATGTTTAAAAAACCATAGATGGCGTTGGTATAACGTCCGTCCTTGGTGGTCAGCAGCTTGATGCCATAAAAAGCGCGGTTGGCAATGCTGTTGCCGTCAATGACCAGTAAACGCATAATGCAGTTCCTCCGTTGCGTAATCTCACATCTTATAGTATAGCACAAAACTGTACCGCGCGGGAACTTTTTGCGCAAAAAAGAGAAGTGGCTGCTTTTCGTGATGCCATCTCTCGTAAAAATGCGATTGTCGCGGCTTGTAAGCCGCGAC
>UMFU01058893.1_pt1 | contig 19747 bp, 20 predicted proteins | sample 1965091 | NCBI WGS metagenome assembly UMFU01 (sample SAMEA4836054, study PRJEB28245) | human gut metagenome | biome: gut microbiome; material: fecal sample | place: Denmark | collected 2008
GACGCAGGAGCAGCGCCTTGCCATGGAATGCGGCAGCATGCACGGCTGGGGCGTCCCTGGTGCTGACCCCAGCTACTATGAGCAGAAAATGGGAGGAATGAAGTTTGGCTAAGAAAGTGTTTGCCATGTATCTGGCAAAGGAGGGCAATCCTAACAGCGATGCATACGCAAAGCTGGACTTGCCCGCCTCACCGTGGGAACTGTGGGACGCGATGGAAAAGGTGCGGCTGAAGGATGGCGAAGCACTGTACATGGAGATCGACGATTACTATGCTTTCGAATATCTTGCCCCGCATTTAGAGGAGCTGGATATCAGTCTCAACGAGCTCAACGACCTTGCCGCAAGGCTTGCGACGTTGGATGAGGTACAGGGGATCGCCTTTGAGGGACTGTTCTCCATGGAGGTGCAGAAAAAAGTAAACACCAACGGCGGTATCATCACAATGCAGGATATGAGAGATCTGGCTGTCAGCGCAAAGACCGACTGTTATCATGTAGTGGATGCCGCAGACGATGCTGCCCTCGGCCGGTTTTACGCAGAAAACGATTTTATTCCAGAATTGGAGGGAGTGCCGTATGCCGTCTTTAAAATGCTGGACTTCGCCGGCATCGGAAGAATGATGCGATGCAGCGAAAACGGTGTTTTTGTGGGCAGCCTGTATGTGCTGCAGGATGGCGAGCTGACAGCCGCGTCGCCTGTCCAAAAAACGCTGCCGGGAAAGCCGGGATACCTCTTTCGGCTCACGCTTGGACTGCATCCCGACATTGGAGGTAACCGCACGACGGAGCTGGATCTTCCGGCGTCAGAAGAAGCGCTGGCTGCGGCGCAGGAGCAGCTCGGCACTCTGAATTGGGAAAACACCGTTGTCCTCAACTATGACGGTATTCTTCCCAACGCTGCCTTTTTCGCAGACCTCCCCTCTGAACTGGAGGCGTTCAACGAGTTCGCCAAAGCAGTGCAGGATATTCCTTTTCCTGAAAAGCAGCTTCCAAAGCTGAAGGCTCTGTTGGAGCAGTTCGAGGTACAGGACATCGAAACCGCCCTGTTCTTGACGGAGCATCTGGCGGACTACGTCCTCACGCCGGACTTGAGTTCTCCGCAGGAAACAGCCATTGACCACCTACGCTTCATGACGGATGACCATTCGGCGGAGCTGCTGCTCTCCCATGTGAACCTCTACGCCTACGGCTGCGACATCATCAAGGAGGATAATGCAACCCTTACACCTTACGGCCTGCTGCACCGTGCGGACTATCAGCCCATGCTGACGCCGGTGCAGGAAAAGATGGAGATGACGATGCGATGAACAAAGAACAGTTTTGGAATATTGTAAACGAGGTCCACTCGTCGACTGACCCGAGAAATCAGAAGGAAGTGCTCACGGCGCTTCGGGACCGACTCAGAAATCTACCGTCAGAGGAGATACTGGAGTGGAAGCAGATTTTCAGTTTTTATCAGGACGCCGCAAGGAGAAACGACCTGTGGGCGGCGAGTGCCGCCATGGGCGCACATAGCTCCGATGACGGTTTTATGGACTTTCGCTCCTGGCTGATCTCTCAGGGGCGCGATGTGTACATGTCCGCGCTCAAAGCCCCTGAGTCGCTGGTATCGGTCAACACGGACGGACAGGAGCTCAATTTTGAGGACTATGCCTACGTTCCATGCAAAGCCTATGCCGAGCGGCGCGCTTACGAAGAGATGTCCGTGGGAGATATCCTTGCAAGCTATATCAAGTGGGTGGCGACCAATGAGCAGCAGAAGCAGAACGATCCTGCCGCAGGAGAGAAAGTCATGCCTCAAAAGTCAACGGACTTTTTTGCGCAGTCGGCGATGCTGGGGAAATACGATCTGTATGACGAAATGGAGCGGCAGGAGCTGCCGGACGACGTTCTGCGCAGCTTGAAAGAAGATATCCCACAGCGCGGTGATATCGCAGACGGCTGGCAATATGAGGACCTGCCGCGGATCATGCCGAAGCTCTCGCAAAGGTTTCAGGAGAAGCTGGAACGTATCGAGCAGCGGGCAAAGGAGAACACGGTACCGACACAGCGCAGAGAGCTAAAAGACAAAACGCTCCGACGCTTCCTCGGGACGCTTCCGTGTACATCACAGGCAGAAGTAAATCTCCTGAGCGACCGCATGGCCGAGATGACGGAGCAGGATGAGACGATCCTGTCAGCCATGATCGAGCAGCACGATCCCCGCACGGCGGAGCGAGTGCTGGAGCTCATGGATGATATGAAAAACTGTGAGGTGCTTGCAGGCGTCGGCAACTATAAAGCTCTGGGAGAATACTGCGTTGCGCAGGAGACCAACGTGCCGCGGGAGCTTTGCGAATACCTTGATCTGGAAGCGCTGGGGAAGCACTATCAGGAGGAATACCCCGGCGCTTTCATCGGGAACGACTACGTGCAGTTCCCGCAGATGTCACAGGGGATGGAGATGAAGATGAAGATGTGATGGGGAAACGTGTACTTCCATTTATGGTAGCACATCCTGTAGGAGCTGTAGAAGACTATATCATTACTTGGGTAGTATTCAAAAATATTTTGCCTTATCCCGCCTATCCGGCGGATGAGAAATAATCAACTTAGGGGCCGATTTTCCGAAAGGGGATCGGCCCCTTCTTTTTTTATGCCCTTTTTCGGGAAATCACCCCGGAAAGGAGAAAACATGCGCGATGAACAACTGTTGGCATACCTCAAAGGCTCCTGCTCCGGCAGGAAAAACCGCGTCGGTGGGACGGAACTGGAGCGAACACTCCATGTCAGCGGGACCGACCTGCGAAAGCTGGTGAATCAGCTGCGGCGCAAGACCCATCCCATCGCCAGCGACCGCAGTGGCTACTTTTACGCCACAACTGCCGGTGAGGTCTACGACACCATCCGCCAGCTGAAACGGATGGCGGCAGGACTGGAAGCGGCTATCAATGGTCTGGAACGGTCTATGGATCGGTTCCGTGAGGACGAGGAGGCCGGACATGGCTAAGCCGCCCTTTCCCTGGATCGGCAGCAAGGAGAAGATCGCACCGTACATCCTGCAGCTTTTCCCGCCCAAGCTGACGCAGTATGTGGAACCGTTCGGCGGCAGCGGTGCGGTGCTGCTCGCGCTGCCGCCGGACCCAAACCGATTGGACATTTATAACGACTTGGATGCCGAGCTGGTGAACCTGTTCTCTTGCATCAAGGAATGCTCCAATGTTTTGCTGCGGGAACTGAGATTCCTGCCCATCCACGGCCGCAAGCTCTTCGAGTATTACCGCGACTTTGTCGCCCATAAGGAGGTCTACTTTCAAAATGTGCAGGCGGAGATCGAGTGTCTGGGAGATCGGTCCTGCTTTACGGAGGAGCAGGCCGGAGAACTGCTCCCCATTTTTCAGGAGCGGCTGGCGCTTTACGATGTAAAGCGGGCAGCGGCGTATTACCTTGCCATCCGCGGCAGCTTCAGCGGGACGATCAACTCTTTCGGTGTCAAAGGGTTGGATGTCGAACGCTTCCTAAAGCTGTTTCCACCGGTGTCCGCACGGTTAAAAGATGTGCCGCTGGAGAACAAAAACGCCTTGCAGCTCATTCGGGAACGAGATAAAAAAGGCAGTCTTATCTATGCCGATCCGCCCTATGTCAAAACGGAGCGGCTCTACCGTGTCGCTGGGAAGCTGGGACGTTTCCGCAGATTCCATGTCCGGCTCTGGCAGGTGCTGACTGGCTGTGACGGCTATGTGGTACTGTCCTACAACGACTGTCCCTTTATCCGTAAGCTCTATCAGGATTGGTACATTTCATCTTTCCAGCGCAGCAATCCGCTCTCTCAGAAAAAGGGCTCGTCCTTCGGCGAACTCATCATCATCAACTACGATCCCCGCCCCTACATGACCAGCCAGATGAACCTCTTCGACGAGCCGTTGGGCGAATGGGAGCTGAAGCTGGTCCATATCCCAAATCATCCACCAAGGAGGAAAACAGCATGAAATTCAATTTGAACCATGATCCTAACAATAAAACTCTTGCCATCCCCCACGCCGCTTTGCAGCTCTCCGGCCTTGCAGGCGTCAGCGACCTGATCCTCCATACCGACAGCGGCTGTATTCTGCTGCTGCCGGGAGATCCTACCGTGGCGGAACTGCTGAAAACCATTTCTCTCATCTCCGCCGTTGCACCGCAGCTGATCTCCCGTCTGGCGGAGAGAAGCCAGATGGCGATGGAGACCGGAATGACAGAAACGGCATGCGGTGTCTGTGAACACGAACCACACTGCTCCGGCCTTGAAATTCCGCCCTGCCAGCTGGCGGAGGCAGGGATCTCGCCCAACACCGCGCTGGAGTCCTTTGTAGAGAAGGGCAGAGTCATCGTGCAGGCAGCGGAGAAAACCGCCGCAGATGTGCTTATCGACGAGCTGGACGATGATGTCCGCACCATGCTGGAGGATTCCGGTGTGCAGATGGAAGGCGTGTGCCGTCTGCTGGAAAAGGAGGAGGTCTCGGGATGAATGATACCTACCTCTACCCGTATTCCGCTGCTGAAGCCCGCGAGCGGAATGAGCTTTCCCTTTGGCGGGAGAGCCACAAGGCAAACATTGCCTGCCGAAATGCTATCGAGGACGCCATTCGCCAGAACTTTGATGGCATGAACCTTCAGACAGATTGTTTAAAGGCCGTGCTGGACGAATACGGCTACAAGCGCACCGCATGGGTGCTCGCCAATACGCTGCACGAACTCAAGTGGGATGGGCGTTTCAGCTACGCCAACAAGCATTGGGCAGAGAAGATATATATTCCCACGGATCTCAACCACAACAGCGATTTTGTTGTCCGAAGCCATCCGGCCGTGCTGGATGGCTTTGTCAGTTCCTACCGCAAAGCGGTGCAGTCGTTAAATCTCTTTGGCGCGGAGCATTGTGTCGGTGACCGCGCCGAGCAGGACTATACCGGCAAGGTGCTGGTACTCAGCCCCGACACGCTGAAAGAATCCTGCTGGAGTCAGGAAAACCAGCTCTGGTATGCCCATGACGGTTTTGGCTGTTCGCCTCACGCCATTGGCCGCTCGGTGCGCTGCACCTGCCTTAGCGACGGGGAGATGACACGCTGGAACCGCAGCGAGTTTATCGGTGTGCTGGATGACAAGTTCCTTCCGGAATGGGCAAAGCCGAAGCTGGCAGAGCTTCAAGCGCAGGAGCAGACCGACGCACCCACGATGGGCGGCATGAATATGAAATGAGGAGGATGTCTGAATGTGCATGACCTATTACACCGTGGACGATCTCCGCCCCGGAAGACCCGGATGGGATGTGAGACAGTTTTCCGCATTGACGAAGGCCATCGACCATTACCGGACGCTCCCCATGGATGGGACCCGTGTCCTTGGTATGACGGATGACGCCCACGCCTACGAACTCATCCGCTGTGTGCGCCTTTTCCCCGGCGACGCCCAGGGCGAGGATGTTCTGTCGGCAGATTACCGGCGCAGCGGCTTGACGAAAAAGAATGCTGCTTTGAAAAATGCGCTGGACGTTTGCTTAGAAGTCCTGCATCCCCGTTTCCTGTTGGAGCCGGAGCGTTTGGTGCCCGTTCCCCAGCGCAGAAAGCTGCGGGAAGAGCTGCGGGAGGCGCTTCTCTGGCAGGGCTATGAAGAAAACTACGATTCCGCCATCCGTTCCGTTTTTGTGGGCGGCGTTGGCTGGGTCTCACCCCAGGACGTGAAAAAGCAGCGGCATCTTCCACTTGTGCTGAGCTACCGGGTAGACGGTATGTCGAAAGACGGTGCCTACCTCTCCTTAGAGCTGGAGCCTTGGGAATATGACCTTCTGCTGGAGCAGACGAAAAATCACTATAAAAATAAAGAAAAGAGGAACACAAAATGAAACGAATGCTATCCCTCTGCACTGCGGCGCTGTGCCTGACTTTGGCACTGACACCCACTGCGCTGGCGGCGGACTTTGAACCCGCAGTGCCGGACGCGAAGGTTTGCTACCCCACCGCCATCGTCCGAAACGACGATGGCACAGAACTGAAGAAAATCTATGATCTGAGTCCGGAAGATGATCCCGCGGGCATTCCCCGCTCGGATTTCCGGCAGGACGGCTTCCAGTACACTCTGACGGATCTTTTGAAGCAGGAACTTCCGGAAAATGAGAGCCGCCAGCACACGGAACACGTTTCCGTCGAGAGCGCTAAAAAGGATATGGAATCCGTGCTGGCGCTGCTGCCGCAGGAGCGTGAGTTCATCACGGACGACGGGCTCATGGGAACCCTGACACTCCGACTTGACACCGTGCAAGTCGAGCCGTCCGGCTACGGCAGTTCTACAAAGCAGCTTTCCGTCAAGCGCAGCTATCCCAATCTTGCTGAGCAGGATACACAGTACATCCCCAAGAGCCTTGAGGACGGCGGCAGGACCCTGACGCTCTCCGACATTCAGTGGCAGACCGACAATACCGCCAACATGGACGGCTACGCCGTGGCGGACCGCTATACCGCCGTTGCCGTCTATATCGGCAGCGCCACCAGCAGCTATGTGAAAGGCTATACGGTTACAGCGGATTATACCGGCACGGTGAGCCGCATCGCATTAAATCGCGTTCGCTATGTTGCCATTTTCGAAGGCGTGCCTATCCAGTCCGCAGAGCCTGCAAAAACTGCCGGCGCAATGTCCTCGCTCCGCTGGTCCTATGTGCTCATCCCCATCGGAGTCGTAGCTGCGGCAGGAGCCGGTGTCGGCGGCGCGCTGCTGGTAAAACGCAGAAAAGAAAACGCAGACGAGGAGGAAACAGAAGAATGAAGAAGATCATCACCCTTTGCCTGAGCCTTTGCATGACAGCGACTTTGGCGGCTCCGGCGTATGCGCTGGAATACAGTATCGACGCGCCGGACGATTACGACTTCGGCAGGAACACCTCCATCGAGGTCATCCACACGGCAGATGGCGGCGCTATGAAAAATACCGACGTCAGCAAGAACGCCGCCCTCATTCCACCCATTTTTGGCTCGGAGAACATGAATGCGCTCCATACCGGCGAATACCTTACCCCCAATCTCGCTCCCGGTGGTATTCCCGCGTCCGGTTCGGTCATTGGCGGCGGTGCCTCCGGCATTGTCACACCTGGGAGTACGGTAAGCAGCGGCAACGGCTATCAGCTCTCTGTGCTGTTCACGGATGTAACGAGCGAGCTCTACTACAAAAACGGTTCCCTCGGCAAGATCGAGATCCCCGCGTTGGATCTGAGTGTCCGTATTTATCAGGGAACGGACAGCAAGACGCTTGCCAAAGGCGTTGGACATTTTGAGGATACCTCCATCTGGGAGGGCAATGTCTGCCTCGCCGCCCACAACCGCGGCGCCAACAGCTACTTCGGGCAGATCCACACGCTGAACATCGGGGACAAGATCACCCTGACCACCAAGCTGGGGACGCGCACCTATCAGGTGACGGATGTCAGCAAGGTCAGCGAGACAGACCGCAGCGGTCTTGCGGACTCCGGCGAGAATATGCTCACGCTTTACACCTGCGTCCGCAATCAGCGGGATCAGCGCTGGTGCGTCACCGCGGTGGAAACTTGATTTTTTCTCCGTTTTGCCAGATCGGTTCTGTTCGACTTCTGCCCATCGCCTGTGATATGGTGAAGCTGCGAGGAAGATTTCCACATACACATTAGATTGGAGGTAGAACAATGAACAGATTGAAGAATACCGGACTTGTCCTCTGCGGCCTTGCGCTGGGGCTTTCGCTGAGTGCTCCCGCGGCGCAGGCGGTGGAATCGCTGAAAGCGACGCTCTCCACCAACCGCATCCTTGTGGATGGACAGGAAACCCACATGACCGCTTACACCATCAACGGCAACAACTATGTCAAGCTGCGGGATGTGGGCAAGGCAGTGGGATTTGAGGTCTATTGGGACAGCGCCAACGGCTGTGTGCAGGTAGAAAGCGGAAAGCCCTACACCGGTGAAGCGCCAGCAAAGGCAGAACCCGATAAACCGGAATCGCAGCCAGAACCCACAGCCCCTGCCAATGATGCCGATGTAGACGCCATGAAACAGGACATCGTGGACCGCACCAACGCGCTCCGAAAGGAAAACGGCATCGCGCCCCTGACCACCAGCGACAAACTCATGCAGGCGGCGCAGGTCCGAGCCGATGAAATGGCCGCGCATACGGTCTATTCGCACACAAGACCGAACGGAGAAAAATTCAATACCGTTACGGATTGTCCCTACATGGCCGAAAATATCCATCGTATTGCGGATTGGACGTTATCCGAACAGACGCTCGCTGAGCAAGCGGTAGCAGACTGGAACGCCTCGACGACACACCATAAAAATATGCTCAATCCGAAGCTGTCCGAAATTGGCATCGGATTGGCGAGGGGCGTCAACGATAACGGAAATCCCTGCTGGTACTGCGTGCAGCTTTTCCTCTATGACGGATATTCCATCTCATGGGTAGATACCCCCACAAACAAGTAAATCATCAACTATTATCAGGAAAGAGCAGATCGGCAAGGTCTGCTCTTTTTTATTACGCTTCTTTAAGAAAGGTGAACTCTATGAAATCTATCAAGAAACGCCTGCTGTCACTACTTCTGACATTGATAACGATTTTAAGTCTGCTGCCGACCTCCGCCTTTGCTGCATCCGGCACAGGCAAAGGCATCACGATCACAAAGAACCAGAACTACTGGAGCACCCGACTGCTCGCCAATGGAACGCCGTACAGCTATCGTCCGCCGATGGCGGCGGGAAGGCTGCTCTACTGCCTCGACAGCGGCCTCGGTTACCACAACGCCACGCAGTCATTCTTTAATTCTTATACCTACACTTCGGCTACCAATGCGGATGCCGACACCGTGCTCAAGACTGCTATTGCCAACAGCGGCCTTGGTGAGATGGACGCCGCGACGCTTGCCAATGTCAAGTGGCTCATGACCTACATCAACGACAGCAATGCATCCAATGTAGGCCAGCTCTTTATGGCGGTCCAAACCTATGTGTGGGACCATCAGAGCTATAAAGGAGAACCCGGCGGAGACGGTGACGCGGGCGGCTATGCCAACGCCGATACCTACGAGATGTATCTGAGCCTCATCGACTGGATGCTCGCGCAGAAGGCGCAGGAGGACGCGGCATTTCAGCGTCAGATCGAGGAATATGCCGTACAGGGCAAAGTTGCATCCATCGTAGAGACCGACAGCGCAAAATGGGCGGTGTTTGCCCTTTCGAGCAATCGCAAGAACCAGTCTTTTTTCAACTACTATGGTCCGCGTGAGCTGGTGGTAAAGGATGCGCCGCAAGGCGGTGACGAGCCGGCTCCTCCCGCGGGAGATGCGGACATTACCTTGCAAAAGGTGGCTGCCGGAACGACCCGCGGGCTGGACGGTGCAAAATTCAATATTTACCGTGACGGTCAGATCGTCGGCAGCGATGTGACCAAAAATGGCGGTATGATCGAGGTAAAGGACGTCACCGAAGGATTGTGGTCCTTCGTGGAAACCGAAGCGCCAGCAGGGTACTGTGCAGACTCCACGCCTATCAGCGTCTATGTGGACACCACGGACGGGAACAAGCAGTATACCGTTACCGCTACGAACTATGAACTGCCCAGCATGAAGATCATCAAGACCGATGCGCAGACCGGTGCGCCGATCCCCGGCACGGTGCTGTCCATCAAATCCGTGACCGGCAGCTATTCCACCTCCGTCACGACCGGGACAGACGGTTCCGCCACCCTCTCGGCCATTCCCGCAGACGTCTATGTTGTGCGCGAAGAATCCGTGCCCGAGCCGTACATCGTGAGCAATACGGAGCAGACCGTGGCGCTGCGCCCCGGCAAAACCTCCGAGGTCACTTTCGTTGACTACGAAAAGCCCGGCCTTGAAATCATCAAGAAGAACATTGCCAACGGGGAACCCATTGAGGGCGTGACCTACCGTATCGAGCAGATTGACGGCAGCTTTTCTACCAGCGCCACCACAGACAGCGCAGGGCGCATCTTCCTCGATTCCATCCCCGTGGGCAGCTATCGCATCACGGAGAAAAATGTGCCTTCCCATGTCATTCTCTCTGAGATCCCCCAGGAGGTCTATCTGGAAGCAGGCTGCACCCGCACGGTGACCTTTTTCAACGCGGTCAAGCCCTCCTTGACAATCCTGAAGCGGAACAGCGTCACCGGCGATCCTCTCTCCAATGCCAAATTCCATATCTATTACGGTTCGGACAATACCACCACCGGCGAGATCAACGACCTCGGCGTGTTCACAACGGATGAGATCGGAAAAATAACCCTCACCGATGTAAACCGTGGCTGGTACAAGCTGGTGGAGGAGTCTGCTCCCAAGGGCTTCGGCATTCAGGGCAGCGGGGTCACCGAGTTCTATCTGGAAGCCAATACCTCTAAGACCGTGACCGTGGACAATGTTCCTCACAGCGCCCTCGTCGTGTACAAATATGACGCCAAAACCGGAAAAGGACTGGAGGGTTGCCGCTTTGAACTGCGTTATCTCAGCGGCAATACCAGCGGCACTGGCGGCACAGTCATCGGGACCTATGTGACCGGACCCAACGGAGCGTTCACCGTGACAAACCTTAAAAAAGGCACTTATGTCTGTCAGGAACTCGAAAGCGACGGAAATCACATCATCGACCGCGAACCGCAAACCGTGTGGATCTCCGGCGAGGATCAGGATGTGGTGACGCTCCGCTTCGGCAATGCCCCGCTGGGAAGTTTGCTCATTACAAAGCTGAGCGACGACAGCAAGCACGAGCCGCTCTCCGGCGTAGAGTTTCTTTTGACCGACAGTAGCGGCCATTATCTCGGCAACGACAACGGCCGCTTCACCACCAATGCCGCAGGCGAAATTCTGGTGGATGGTCTGGAACCCGGCATGACTGTCATTGCCTGTGAAGTCAGAGCAAAAACGGGCTACCTGTTGGATGACAGCCCCCAGCACGCGCTCATCAAGAGCGGCGAAACGGCGCATTTGCAGTTTCTGAACCAGCCTGCCGGAAATCTCATCATCCGCAAGGTCAGCTCCGGCCCCAACGGGGAGCCGCTGGAGGGCGTAGAGTTTAAGATCACCTACGCGGATGGCAGCTTCGTCCCGGACGCCAACGGCGAACTGTCCAGCAACGGCATTTATTACACCAATAAATCTGGTGAGATCCGCATTTCCGGCGTTGTTGGCACCGTGGTAGCAACGGAAACCAAGACGATTCCGGGCTTCACCATTGACGAAGCTACCCGCACACAGACCGTGGTGGTCAACCCCAACGACACGCAGACGCTGACCTTTTACAACAAACCCACTACAACGTTGATTCTCCAGAAATACATTTCCGGCACGAAAAATGAACCGCTTGCCGGGGTACAGTTCCTTGTGACGGACTCCTCCGGCGCGGTAGTCGGCCCCAACAACGGCTACTATACCACCGACGCCGCAGGCCAGATCGTCATTGAGGGGCTGACCGACGGCATGACTGTTACCGCAAAAGAGGTCAAATCTGTGGATGGATTCGTGTTGGACGGGACACCGCAGAGCATTAAGATCGACCAGAGCCAGTCTCCCCAGCGCATGACCTTCTGGAATGAGCGACAGGGCGCGCTCATCATCAACAAGCTGTCCTCTCTGGACCGCAAGACGCCGCTGGAGGGCGTTACCTTCAAGATCACTACGGCTACCGGCGAGTTTGTCCCCGACGAAAACGGAAAAATCAGCTCCAACGGTCTGTACTATACCGACGAAAACGGGCAGATCATTCTCAAGGGCGTCACCGGCACACTGGTGGTAACAGAGGAAAAATCCATCTCCGGTTACACCATCGACGAGAATACGCGCACGCAGACCGTGGTGGTCAACCCCAATGACACGCAGTCCCTCTATTTTTATAATGCTCCCATCGGTGGGCTGGAGCTGGTGAAAGTGAATGCGGCGGACAAGACCCAGCGCATCCCCAACACCACCTTCGAGATCCGCCGTGTCAGCGATGGCGGTCTGGTGGACACCGTCACCACCGGAACGGACGGCCGCGTGTATGTGCCGCTGGAAAGCGGCAGCTACTATGCCGTGGAAACCGAGGCGGGCAAGGGCTTCCAGCTCGACAATACCCCCATCTATTTCACCGTGGAGGATGGTAGAACCACGACCAAAACGGTGACCAACAAAGCCATCTCCGGTATCCTGATCCGCAAGGTCGATTCGGCCACCGGCGAGGGCATCTACGGCGTTTCCTTCATTCTCTATGACAGCGGCAACAATCCCATCACGCAGGAAACCAGCGATGACCGGGGCTACGTCCGGTTTGAGGGACTGGAAGCTGGCCGCTATTATCTGCGTGAACTGGAAAACGAGGGCTACATCCCCGACACGCAGAAAAAGACCGTGTATGTAAAGTCCGGCGAAACCACGGAAATCGAATGGAAGAATACGCCCATCACCGGTCAGATTCAGATCGTCAAGACCTCGGCAGACTATAATTCCATGAATGGTTGGCCCGCCGGATCGCCCATCCCCAACACCGTCTTCGAAGTTTACAATGCCCGCACCAACCGTCTGGTGGATACCATCAAGACGGATAAAAACGGCTTGGCGGTCAGCAAGCCCCTGCCTTTGGCGCGATATAAAATCGTGGAATCCAAGGCGGCGGAGTTTTACGGGCTGGATAAGACACCCATTGAGGTGGAGATCGAACACGCCGGTCAAATCGTCAAGGCGAGCATGACCAATAAGAGCCTGTACACCAATGTGTCCATCAAGAAAACCGGCTACGTGGAGGTCATGCCGGGGCAGCTTGTCCGCTACAACTTCACCGGTATTGCCAACAATTCCACCACGGCGCTGGAATCCTTCTACTGGCGCGATACCCTGCCCGTCAAGGCGGTGCGCCTTGAAAAGATCTACACCGGCACGTGGAATACCCCCGGCAACTATAAGATCGTCTACCGCACCAATCTCAGCGGCGATACCTGGCGCACGCTGGCAGATAACCTGAGCACATCCAAGAACTATGTCTTGGATGCCTCTCCTGCGGCGCTGGGACTTGCCGCCAATGAGTATGTGACGGAGTTCATGGCGGCGTTCGGCATCGTACCTTCAAACTTCCGTCAGGTAGAAGCGCCCCGCGTAGACTGCAAGGTGCTTTCAAAGCTCACCGGTGGTACGCAGTTCGTTAATCAGGCGGACGCGGGCGGCGTCTACAACGGGCAGTGGATCATGGCGACCTCCCGCTGGGTCACCCGCGTCTATGCCCCCAGCAAGCCCCTGCCTCGCACCGGTTATTAAGGACTAACAACGGATGCCGCTCCGCAAGGGGCGGCATCCCCATTTTAAGGAGGTTGAGATTTCTTGAAATACAGAAAAATGATTATTCTGACACTGACGCTTTTGCTTCTGACCTCTCTCTGCTGCACCTCGGCGCTCGCTGCGGGCGGGGATGTGGCGGGAGCAGTGGAGCAGACGTGGACGGAGGCGGCCAAGCAGATCAAGAGCGTGGTGGAGAAGGTGGTGTTCCCCGCATTGGATATGATCCTCGCCATCGCATTCTTCGTGAAACTTGGCGGCGCGTACTTTGACTACCGACAGCGAGGCCAGTTTGAATGGACCGGCCCCGCCATCCTCTTTGCCTGCCTGATTTTCAGCTTGATCGCGCCGAAATACATCTGGAACATCATCGGCATCTGATCCAAGAAGAGAGAACAATTAAAAGCCGGATCAGGACCCTCCTGCCGGATATAACCGATGAGGCAATGGTTGCATGGATAGTGTATGTGGATGAAGTAGGCAGACATGGTTGCTTCACAAAGATACCCTTGCGTTAAAAGCACAATTCTGCTATAAATACCATTTGAGAGATAGGTACCAGAGAATCTTAATGAGAATGGAGGAATTGTTCTGTGTCTACCAAGAATACTATGAAGCATAATGCCGTCATTACAACGATGCTTTTGCTTGTATTATTTACGTTTTCCGCTTGTGCATCTGTAACTCCTGATGACCAAACATCAAAGGATTCCAATATTACGGAGAATGGTGCATCAACGGGCTGTTCAGACTATGATAATACAAGTACGCCCGAGTTTTTCAATGACCTCGGGAAAACGCTTGATGAATTGAAAAACGAGCATCCGGAAGGCAACGTGATTGTAAGGCCGAATGGATTTCCAGACAGTGCTGCTATATGCTTTGGAGCCTCAGAGTCGGAATATCTTTACTGCTTTTTCGGCGCACAGAGTGGCGATGCTGAAAAGGCTATGAACGAATATGAAGACCAGCTGGAATGTTCCGGTTTTGTCACCACCGCATGCATACTCTTTCCGGACATGGAAGATGAAATGTCCTTTGAAGATTTCTTCTCCTTGATTGGTGTTGACGATTATGAGTATTTAGGAGAAGATACGACTGCAGCAGGTTGGTTAAGATTCATGTATAACGGTATGGAGGTCATGGTGAATACAAACGAGGCTGCTTCTGGTGGTGGATGGAATTTCACAGGAGCGGAAATTGTGAAGCCTAATGCTCCCGTGTCAATCGTGGACACGGAAATATTCAATACCAATCAGGACTTAGCGGATGCGGTCATGTTCGATTGATCTACATTTTAATAGTCTAAAGCAGAATATTCTATAAGGAAAGCCGTCGCCCCGCCTGGGCGGCGGCTTTCTGCATTTCCGGAGGTGAGTGAAGATATTTATTGGGGACTTTGTTGCCGCGACAGTCCTGGATTAGGAAGTAGGCAGATGGTGTCACCCCGTATTTAGCAAGGAGCCTCATAAAAAGCTTGCATAAAAAGTGTTATCTTGATATAATACTATCAAGAAATTGATAAGGAGGGCTTTCTATGCAAATCAGACCATCCTCTGCTCTGCGGAATGAGTACACGCAGATCTCCGAGCTGGCAAAGGCATCCGGTGAACCGATCTTCATCACGAATAAGGGTGAAGATGACGGTGTTTATATGAGCATGGCAGCATACGAGGAGCGGGAAAAAATGTTCCGACACCGCGACAAAATTTATGCTGCGGAACTCAGCAGATTGAGCGGAGAGCCTGTCTGCACGCCGGAGGAGCTTGACGAAAGAATGGAGGAGCTGTTCCGTGCCTACGAAAAGTAAACTGGTCTATCTTCCACCTGCTCAACACGACTTCGAGGAGATCGTAAAGTATCACATTACGGAGGCAGGAACTCCCTACGCGCGGAAAATCTACAGTACGATGAAAACGACCATAAACCGTCTGCGGGATTTCCCGCTGATGGGGCAAACGCATCCGGACCCGATCCTTGCGGCAAGCGGTTACCGTAAACTTGTGCTGACGAAGACTTATGTTGCCATCTACAAATTGATTGGGGACACCGTCTACGTTTATGCGATCGTCAATGGCACAACAGATTATCCGCGGCTGCTCAAGTAAGCGCTGCAGTCAGATGCAAAACAAAATACTCTATATGAAAGGCCGTCGCCCACCTGGGCGGCGGCTTTCTGCATTTCGAGGAGGTGAGCGAAATATTTATTTGGGACTTTGTTGCCGCGACGGTCCTGGATCAGCTGGTGGACTGGATCTACGGGCAGATCGTGGGCTTTCTCGGCAATTTCTTTGCCCTCATGGGCAATATGGGCGTGGAACTTTTTGAACTGGAATGGGTCAGCGCCATTATTCTCTTTTTCTCCCGCCTTGCGTGGGCGCTGTTCGCTGTCAGCGTGGTGGTCTGCGCTTTTGAGTGCGGCATTGAATACTCCACCGGCAGAGGAAATCTCCAGCAGTGCGGGATGAATATCATCAAGGGCTTTCTGGCGGTAAGCCTCTTCACCGTTCTCCCTGTCCGGCTCTATGCTTTGTCGGTGTCGCTGCAGGGAACCTTTTCCGCGGGACTTACCGGCTACGGTCGGAGCATCGGTGAGGTGGGACAGGACATCATAACGGAGCTCAACGAGATCCAGACACTTGCCGATGTGGTGAACAGCTCCCACTTTGGACTCGGCATCATCACCAGCCCCATTATGCTTCTCTTTTGCGTGATCCTTATGGGCTATGCGGTGCTGAAGGTGTTTTTTGCCAACCTGAAACGCGGGGGCATCCTGCTCATCCAGATCGCGGTGGGCAGCCTCTATATGTTCAGCGTTCCGCGGGGCTATTTGGACGGCTTTATGGGCTGGATGCGGCAGGTCATCGGCTTGTGCCTGACCGCCTTTCTCCAGTCCACCATCCTCATTGCGGGACTCATGGTGTTCAAGGATCACGCGCTGATGGGCGTGGGGCTTATGCTCTCGGCGGGAGAGGTGCCCCGTATCGCCGGCAGCTTCGGCTTGGACACCACAACAAAGGCCAATATTACGAGCGCCGTTTATACGGCACAGTCCGCGGTGAATGTGACGAGAACCATCGCCGCGGCAATCAAATGAAAAGGGTGTGTATGAAATGACACCGTCAACAAGAAAACTTACGATGGGGAGCCTGTTCGATGGCATCTCCGGTTTCCCTCTGGCTTCGGTGCGGTGCGGCATCGAGCCGATCTGGGCCAGCGAGATCGAACCGTTCCCCATACTGGTATCAAAGATCCGTTTCCCCCGCATGGAGCAGATGGGAGACATTACAAAGCTGAACGGCGCGTATCTGCCGCCTGTGGATATTATCTGCGGAGGCAGCCCGTGCCAGGACTCAGCGTGGCCGGAATGCGCGCCGGATTGAACGGTGCGCGTTCCGGCCTCTTTATGGAACAAATACGAATCATTCAGGAGATGCGAGATGCAGACAGAAAATCTGGAAGGACAGGAGTCCATATTCGACCGAGATTCGGGATCTGGGAAAATGTCGTCGGTGCTCTCTCAAGTGGGCGGGACGCTGAAACGGGTCAAAAAAAGCCTGGAGCGGATTTTCAAAAAGTCCTCGAAGCGTTCCTCCAAGTTGAAGAACCATACCTTCATGCTGTTAGACCTGAGACCGGGCGCTGGGAATATGCTGGGGGCATATTGGGAGTACGATCCTCCGTGGCTTGGATCATTTGGGATGCTCAACACTTCGGAGTGCCCCAAAGACGCCGTCGAGTGTTCCTTGTGGCAGATTTTGCAGGCTACAGCGCCATCCCGATACTCGCTATCCCAGACAGCGTGCCTGGGTATTCTGCGCCGCGCAGAGTGCCGCGGCAAATCGCTGCCACCCTTATTGGAAGCTGCTTTGCGTATGCAGGCAGGGCTTGACCCGCCCGCGCCCATATCCGGCGAAGCGAAAGCCTACCATATCAATCAGCGCAATGAAGGCATTGACCTGGACGGTGTGTCCGGCGCTCTGATGGCGACGCAGAACCTTCAAATGCAGACCTTTATCACAAATCCCGGCATCAATCAGAACGACTTGCAAAAGCGGATGGCTTTTGCCGCCAATCAGCGGGATGAGGTGCGGGATCTGCACGATGTGGCAGGCGCGCTGCAGGCTCAGCCGGGGATGAAACAGCAAACCTTTGTCGCTGGATTTTCTGCTGGAGCTGGCGCGAGCGCCGGAACCATTGGATATCAGGAGGACGTAGCGCCCACGCTGAAAGGCAGCCCCAGCGGGAACTGTATGCCCAGCATACTCTGCATCAATGATCAAGGTGGGCAGATCATGGAGTGCAGCGAAAATGTCACTGGGACACTGCGAGCACAGGAGCATGGACATCAGCCTTTAGTGCTGCGTCCGGGAAAGCCTTTACTGTATGAAAACTATGGAATAGACAGCCGCTATACAGGCCCCCATAAGGTAGCACCAACGCTTTCAGCCAGAATGGGTACGGGCGGTTTGAACACCTCGCTTGTTCAACAGGTACCGGAGGAAGTCATCTGCATTGCGGGCAACGCCATTGACCGCCAGCCACAAAACGGCGGCAACGGCTTCGGCTGGCAGCGGGATATTTCCTATACCCTGACCACCTCGGATCGCCACAGCGTCTATGCCCGCCAGCGGGTAGATCAGTTCAGGGATGATGAGATCGCCTCCACGGAGAGCGCGCGGCAGCACAAGGACGCTACAGACCTCATCTGCCAGCCACCCTCTGCTTGGGATGCGGACTGCCGGAATCTCATTCGCCGCCTCACGCCTTTGGAGTGCGAACGGCTCCAGGGCTATCCGGATGGCTGGACCGATGTTCCCGGCGCTTCGGACTCCGCACGCTACAAAGCCCTCGGCAACAGCGTTGCCATTCCCTGCGTGGAATACCTCATGCAACGGGTGGCTATGGTCATTACGCTTGATTTGGAATGGGATTTTTAGTTGGCTTTGGTAATAGCTTTTGCACTTGCTTTCGGGTATCTTGACGTTACCAAAAGAGATCGGAGGAACTGCTATGGCAGAAAAAACGCGCAACCTCTGTGCTGAAATTCCCTTGGAGCTGCATACCAAAGTACGGCAGCGGCAGGCGGAATCCGGCGAGACATTGAGCCGGTACATGACTGCGCTCATCACCAAATTTTATGAAATGGAGGAAAATGCGAAGATGGACAAGGACAATGTGAGGACGGTGGCGTTTCAGGTGCCCACCGAGCTGTTTGAGCAACTCAAGGCATACCTCAAGCGGAACGGCATCAAGCAGAACGCCTTCTTCCTGGACTGCATCCAACAGGCGCTGGCAAAGGACGCCGGCGCTGGTGAAGAATAAGAAATACATCGCGCGAACCGCTGCTGAGATTCTCGGCAGCGGTTTTGCTTTGGAGGAACAAAATGTTTATTTACCCCGAAAACTTGAAAGCCAAGCCCATGCTGTGGCTCTGGCTGCTGCGGGACATCGCCGTGATCGGCATCGGCGCTTTGCTCTCTGTGCTGGCGCTGACACAGGGACTCGGCATGGGACTGCTGGTGGTTACAGTGCTGTACGCCTTTCTCACCATTCAGGTGGATGGCAGCAGTATTCTGGATTTCCTGCGCCGCGCCGCCTGCTTTCTCTTTCTGCGGCAGCAATACTATGAATGGAGGCTGGACCCATGAATCGGAAACAGAAAAAGGAGCTGCGCCAGCGGCAATCGACCCGGCAGCTCATGGGCATCGTCCGTGTGACGCCCCACGGCATCGTGACAGATTCCGGAGAGCGGATCTTCTTCCTGATCCAGCCGGACAACCTCTCCGTCCTGTCCCCGGAGGTCATCCGGGGCCGCGTCCGCTCCCTCACCATGCTTCTCAGCACCCAGTCCTCGCTGGAGATTTTGGCGCTGGACTCCCGCGAATCCTTCCAGCGAAATAAAGAGTATTACCTGCGGCGCTTGGAGGAGGAAACGGAGCCTGCTGTGCGGGAGCTGCTGGAGCGAGACATGGCCCATCTGGATGCCATTCAATTCTCATCCGCCTCCTCCCGCAAATTTGTGCTGGTCATTCCCCTGTCGGAAAAGATGAACGCGGATGAAGGTGCGCTGCGGCACTTGGAGAAATCCATCTGCGACCACGGGCTCCGCGTGCGTCTGGCGGAGGAGCAGAATGTGAAGCGCCTGCTGGCGATCTACTACCGGCAGGATCTCACCACGGAGGTATTCCGTGATCTCGATGGAGAGGAGTATGTACATGGCTAAAAAGAAAACAAAACCGAAAAAGAAAGCGGCAGAGCAGGTACAGCGCCCGAAAGACTTTCTGGACATGATCGCGCCCGCGGCGGTGAAGTTCAACACAGATCACTTCATCCTCGGCAGCCGGTATCACACGGCGATGGCGCTGAAAAGCTACCCGCCCATGACGGATGAGCTGGCGCTGCTGCGGGGCCTTGGCGATATGGGTGGCGTCAACCTGCGCCTGACGGCACGGCAGGTCAC
>UMFU01056844.1_pt1 | contig 19205 bp, 19 predicted proteins | sample 1965091 | NCBI WGS metagenome assembly UMFU01 (sample SAMEA4836054, study PRJEB28245) | human gut metagenome | biome: gut microbiome; material: fecal sample | place: Denmark | collected 2008
ACTTTTAACAATATATACTTGCATATGTCTTAGAATACGGCCTGTATTACCGCAAAACCACCACGCACACTAACCTTAGACGGACTGCCCGGACATTGTTTATCTGTGATGCATTCCTCCCCCGGAAACATCTATGCGACAAAGACTGACACAGGCGTGTGTAACGGCGAACGAAAACAACAAAGTTTTTTGATTTGGATTTGCCTTAAAATCCTTATCTTTGCATGACAACAAACATGAAATAAGCTATTTATGCATAAAAAGGCAATATATATAATGATGCTGGTTGCGGTGCTGCTTGCGTCATGCAGTTCACCCGGAAGAAAGGCGCTGGAGCTAAGCGACAATATGCTGAAGACAGCACCGGAGAGGGCATTGGCCATACTGGACTCTATAGAAAATGCCGGAGGACTGAACAGGGAAGAGCAGCTGCACCTGGTATGGAACCGGGCTATGGCCCATCAGATAATGGGGATGTCTCTGGCTGAGGACGAACAGCTGCCGGAGGCCATCATGCACTATCGTGAAGAGGCCGACAAGCAAACAGACAGCTATCTTCTGGAGGCATCGTACCTGAACTGGAAAGGCAAGAGGGCTGACGCCATAAACGTCCTAAACAAAGGGATTGGCAAGATTAAGGATTCAACAAAACGGGTTAAGCTGATGGCCGAACAGGCAAGGCTGCTTGAGCTTCAGCGGGAATACAGCAAGGCTGCCGAGGTGATGGAAAGGGCGCTGGAACTTAATCCGACGAAACGTGACAAAGCAATATTGAACTATAAGATAGGACTGAACCTTTCGTTAGCGGGAGACCCTCGGTCGGAACACTTTTACAGCCAAAGCGTAAGGATGGCCACGGAGAACGGCGACACGGCCATGGCGTGTGAGTTTCTGCGCAACTATGCCGACTATCTGGCAAACAACGGAAAGTATCGCCAATCTAACAACGTTTACCGCGAGATAAGCCGAATGATGCCGCATATGGCAGGCCTGTCGGCCATTCAGATGGCCATGGCAGGAAACTATATCAATCTGCACATGCCCGACTCTGCGCGCATCTGCAACGAAAAGGCCATAGAGAGCGAAGCGAGACTTGAGGCAAAAGGCTTTAACGACATTTCGCGCAGAATGGTGATAGAACTGGAGCGCTGCCTGTTAGACTACGGGGACGGAAAGCCCGTATCTTATGTTGGCTTATCCCGGTATTGCGACTCGATAACTGCCGACATGCATGCCAAGGAGAGCACCCTGGCAAGACGGCAGGAAGCGAAGGAGCGCCTGCTGTGGGCAAACCATGAGCTGAGACTTGACAGACAGCGTATGGGATGGATGCTGGCGGCAGCCGTGCTGTTGCTTCTGCTCGGCGTGGCTGGCGGATGGATATATTACAAGAACCGACTAAGCCGGCTGGCAGAAGCCGAAAACAGCATAGACACGCTGAAAAGGATGCTGAAAGAGACGCAGACTCCGGCGGAAGAAACACCTGAAGAAAAGCAGCAGAAGAGTGAAGACGACGCCTTCTTCAAGAAAATACTTTTGCAGCAACTTGGAATAATACGCATGGTGGCAAGCACCCCGACCAACCATAACCAGGCTCTTCTGAAACGCATAGCCGGCATCAGTGAGGGCAAGATTCAGACAGACAGCCTGCTTGTGTGGCCTGATCTTTATCTTGTAATTGACCGTCTTTATGACAACTTCCACAACAGGCTTACGGAACGATACGGCAATGTGCTTACGGAAAAGGAGATACAGATTGCCTGCCTGTTGTGTGCCGGCTTCTCAACAAAAGAGATAGGCGTAGTAACACAGCAGTCGGATGCCACGATTTATGTCCGCAAGACTTCCATCAGGAAGAAGACCGGGGCTGCCGAAGGACAGGACATCGTGTCCTACATCAACGGCATTAAGGCCGATTAAGACGCGGCAGGGCCACATTTAGATTTACAAAAAACGTAACCACTGATATTCAGCAGGTTACGCTTTTATTATTAAGACTTTTTATTTGCCTGTTTAGTCGTTGTAAGGTTCTTCTTCGCCGTAACTTTGCATCGTCAGAAGCTTAAATCCATAAAGGGCGCATGGGTCATACTATCATGACGCCCGGCCTCTGACGGCAAACCATAATATCAACAAAACGGAGAAGAACCATAATGAGAAAAAGCAGATTTGTAAAAACAGCAGGCAGCCTGGTGGTCATCATGCTTATTGTGCTTGCATCCGCCGGACAACTGCATCTGCCCGGACACGGCAACAGGACCAACAGAAGTTTTGAAGAGGCGGCAGTAAGCCATGTGCAGGCCACACTTACCAAGGGAGAAAAGGTAGAACTCGGCAGCAGATTCTTATGTAAAGACTATAAGGAAAACGGCGAGCTGCGTTTCGCCTGCAACGTAACTTACTGTGTGGTTTCAGAAAATGGCGTAAAAGAAATGCATACAGCCCATGTGGTATGCAACGGAGATAAAGACAGAATAATTGAATGGAAGGAGATTGAGAAGCAATGAACATAAGGAAACGTTTCACATTGATTGTGGCAGCAGGCCTTGCCTTATCCTCATTATCCGGCAAGGACATAAAAGGCCGTGTTACCGATACAGACGGTGTGCCTATAGAATTTGTAAATGTGGTACTTCTTCATGATTCTGCATTTGTCGACGGAGTTATTACCGACGGCAACGGCTGTTTCTGTCTGTCATACGACGCAGCGCAGGGATTAAGGCTAAGACTGTCATACGTGGGTTTCGACTCAAGATATGTCGACATCACTCCTGACGGCGAACTGGGCGACATCATGATGACAGCCTCAGCCAACACCATGCTGGAGAATGTGGTGATAAAAGGCAATGCCTCTAAAACTTATCTGAAGGGAAACGCTCTGGTAACGAATGTGGAGAACAGCATCCTGGCCAAGGCAGGAACGGCAAAAGATGTGCTCAGACAGATTCCAATGGTTGTTGAAACCAACGGCAATCTGGAAATATTTGGCAAGGGGACGCCTGCCGTTTATATCAACGGACGTAAGATCAACGACTTGCAGGAATTATCAACACTATTGTCCGGCAATATCCGGAATGTGGAGGTGATAAGCAATCCAGGCTCATCTTATGCGGCAGATGCAAAGGCCGTCATACGCATCCGCACGAAAAAGCCACAGGGCGACGGATGGAGCGGCACGTTCAGGTCGGAAGACGGATTCAGACATTACTTTCAAAGTGGCAACATGATGAACCTTAAATACCGTGCAGGAGGTTTTGAAGTATTCTCCACATTGACATACGATATGGGCAGAAACAGGGAGAAGAAGTTTACAGACATGGCTACTGTTACAAAATCGGAATGGAACCAGCAGCTATCCACAGCCAACACCAGACATTATAACGGCTTTTCAGGCAAATTGGGCTTTTCATGGACAATCAGCAGCGGCCATTACATAGGAGCCTTTTATCAGAACGAATATGCAAAGAATGAAATAAGGTCGTTTCTTGAAAGCGATGTGTCTGAAAACGGAACGTTTTACGACAGTTGGAGCACTGATGCCGACGACATGTCGGAGAACACTCCAAGGCATGCTGCGAACATTTATTACAACGGACAGATAAACAAACTAAGCATTGACTTCAATGCCGATTACATCTGGAACAGAGGAACGCAGCACACCACTAATGAAGAGACAAGCCTGATACAGGAAGACCGCTACATAACGACATACAGCAAGCGCAAGACCAGCATGGCTGCCGAGAAACTGGCATTAAGCTATCCTGTAGGGAAAGGTGTCTTGACATTGGGCGAGGAATATACAAGATCCAGCACAGACAACCGCTTCAATACTGAATATGCCAACCTCAACAGCAGTCATTCAACGATAAAGGAAAGTAATATAGCCTGCTTTGTTGAGATAATGCAGCAGTTAGGCCGGATAAGCATCGGTGCGGGACTGAGGTATGAACATGTAAACTATGACTATTTTGAGCATTCTCGGTCTGAAAACAACCTCAGCCGGACCTATAACAACATCTTCCCTTCATTCAATGCCAACACAAGACTGGGCGACCTGCAGATGTCGCTATCATATGGCAACAGGGTGGAAAGGCCGGGCTATTCGGCGCTGAATGCCAATGTTTCATATCTTAACAGAATGACGTACGAGTCGGGCAATCCGCGCCTACAGCCAACAAGACTGCACAACCTGGAGTACAGAATGGTATGGAGGAACTATTTTGCACAGGTGGCCTATACCTATTTTGACAATCCCATTGTAAATACCACCAGGCCATACAGCAACGACGGAGAGATAACCATCATTACTTATGAGAACTTCAGCAGGAGGCACTTCGTGCAGGCATTTATAGGCGGACAGTTCAGGCTTGGGATATGGCAGCCACGTGTAAATGTGGGAATGTTTACGCAGTGGTTTGACATTGTGGTCAACGGCAACAGCAAAAGCATGAACAAGCCCATAGGCATTGTACAATGGCAAAATGCGATACATCTGCCAATGGACATCTGGCTGAACATCGACTGCCAGTTTACAACTGCGGGAAATGACAGAAATATCTATGCGGCACATTCTTCATACATAAATGCAAAGCTATATAAGGATTTCTGCAAGAACAGACTTAGCATGACACTTGAGGCACGCGACATATTCAACGGCTCACGCCAGAATCTTACTCTATACAACAATGCCGTAACCCTTAACCAAAGGAATTTCAGCGACATGCGATGCCTGATGTTCACACTGCAGTACAACTTCAACGTAACACGTGACAGATACAGAGGCACGGGCGCCGGCAACACGGAGAAAAAACGCTTATAAATATAAGGCAAAAACCTTGTGTGGTTGGAATAAATCCTGACAGATGGCACAGGAGCAGATTGCAGCAACGGAGAAACAGACGGGAAAGATTCAGGGCGGCGCGCTGCTAGAAAAACATTGCAGAATGCCGCCCTGAACGGTATGTTATTAAGAACTGAACAAAAGACCGTAAGCCGCAGATGAGGCAAGCCTGCGGATTTATCCCAGCGTGATGTTCTCTACGTCAACCCGCTCATGCAGGAAAAGCTGGGCCGACTCGCGGAACTTGTCGGTGTTCTCCGTGGTGAGATAATGACACAAGCCGTTCTTTGTACACTTTGCCTCAATGTCGGGATGGCGCACAAAGTAGTCTTTTAGGCTGTTGGACACATACTCGCCCTGCGGAACTATCTTGACACCGCGCGGCGTATACTTCAGAATCTTGTTGAGCAGCAACGGATAGTGAGTGCAGCCGAGGATGATTGAGTCGATCTGCGGGTCGCGTATCATGAGGTTCTCAATGCGCTTCTTTACAAAATAGTCAGCACCCGGACCGTCGTACTCGTTGTTCTCCACAAGCGGAACCCACATTGGGCAAGGCTCGCCCGTAACGGTGATGTCGGGAAATAGCTTGTTTATCTCGAGCACATAGCTCTCGCTCTTTATTGTTCCCTCGGTGGCAACGATGCCCACATGGCGGCTCTGAGTGATGCTGCCTATACACTCGGCCGTGGGACGGATGATGCCCAGCACACGGCGGTTAGGGTCGAGAGAGGGCAGGTCGTTCTGCTGAATGGAGCGCAGGGCCTTGGCCGAAGCCGTGTTGCATGCCAGGATTACGAGATGACAGCCCATGCTGAAAAGCTTGATGACAGCCTGCCGCGTAAACTGGTAAACCACGTCGAACGAGCGCGCTCCGTAAGGCGCACGTGCGTTGTCGCCAAGATAAAGATAATCATAGTGCGGCAGAATGTTGCGCATCTGATGCAGGATGGTAAGTCCGCCGTAACCCGAATCGAACACTCCTATAGGACCTGGTTTTTCTGAAAGCTGCATAAGCACTGATATTTTATACGTTGAAGGCTGCCTGCAAATGCGCTGCTGACAAATTAAGCCGGTGGCACACGGGCATACAGCCGTGGAAATAAGGCCGGACCTGCCACACAAGGCGCACGGCTCCGGCCTGAAAAAGACATCAGCCACGCACGTCTGAGGCCATAAGGCAGAACCTCAAAGACATGCCGGCATGACAAATAACTGTACGGCATGCACGGCCTGAGCCGGCATGCTGCTATTTCTCCAAATATGTAAACATGTTGCGCACCAGCGAGCTTATGTCCTCACCGCTCGTAGTGTCGATATACGGCACGGCGTCGTTGTCGGTGTTGAGGATAAAGGCATATCCGCGCTCGCGGCCAACCTGACGCAATATTTCGTTAAGACGCTTCTTCAGAGGCGCATACATGTCGGCCTCGGCCTGCTCGAGCAGGCGGGCAGCTTCTTTCTTGAAAGACACGCTGTTGTTGAGAAGCTCCTGCAACTCATATTGTCTTTTCTTCAGAATTGAAGGCGCAAAGTCTTTCTGACCCTCAAGAAACGCCTCATATTTCTGGTTGAACTCTTCTTCAGAGCGCTTTGTCTCGTTGGCATACTGACGCTTAAGCTCAGCCAGACTCTTCTGCATGTCGGCATAGCCGGGCATGGCCTTGATGGCCTCGCTATAGCTTAAATAACCAAACTTAACCTGTGCGTCGGCCATGGCAGCCGGCAGGAGCAACAACAAAAAAAGAATAAGTTTCTTCATAGAGGCATAGTTAAAAAGTCAAAAGCGCCGCCTCCCTGATGGAAAGCAGCGCTCATTATAGTGTTTAATTATTTCAGTTTATTCATTTCAGCTTTCACATCTGCCGTAACATCCTTGCTCAGAGTGTCGCTGATGTAAGGTATGCCGCCCGATACGTCCATGATGTAAACATATCCGCCGTTCTTGCCTACATTCTTTATGGCAGTCATTATCTTGGTCATGATAGGCTGCATCTTCTCCTGCTGAGCTTTCTGCAGAGCCTGCTGGTTGTCCTGCAGAGCCTGCTGATATTTCTGGAACAGCTGCTGCAGTGAAGCCTCTGTCTCCTGACGCTTTGTCTCGTTCATTGTGCTCTTTGTACGGTCATACTCGTCAGACTTTTTCTGAATTTCGTCCTGCATGGCCTTCATATCATTCTCATACTGCTTAGACTGAGCTTCAAGCTCGCCGCGGGCCTTGATGAATTCGGGAAGGCTCTGCATGATAGCCTGTGCGTCAACATGTCCGAACTTAGCGTTCTGGGCAAACAATGTCAGAGGTGCGCACAGCAACAACATTAAAACTAGTTTTTTCATTTCTTAATTGCAATTTTTATATTTAAATGTTTATTATTTGTCTGCAAAGATAATGCAAGCAGCGAGAACTACAAAATAAAAGAGTGTGAAATGCGCTTTTATTTTAATTTCAGGCGCCGGCCATATCTTGTTCAAACACAAGACATTAGTTAGAATAGCCCAACTTCGACAGCACTTCGTTGCTTATGTCTATCTTCGGCGAGCCGAAAATGATGCTTGTGTCTGACGCACGGTCGAGTATGAGCGAATATCCGCGCAGGTCGGCAATGTCCTTCACCGCGTTGTAGATTTCCTCCTGAATCGGAGTCATCAGACTGGTGCGCTTCTTGAAGAGCTCGCCCTCAGGTCCGAAATACTTGCGCTTAAGCTCGCTGGCCTCCTTCTCCTTGTTCATTATGGCCTCCTGGCGCTCCTTCTTCTGCTCCTGAGAGAGGAACACCACCTCGTTCTGATAGTTCTTGTACATGGTCTGAGCCTCTGTGTTGAGGGCGTCCACCTCTGCCTGCCACTTCTTGGCCACCTGGGTGAGCTGCTCGTTGGCACGCTCATAGGCAGGGATGTTCTTCAGGATATACTCCATGTCGACAAGAGCAAACTTCTGCGCACTGGCCGTAAATGCAACGGCCAGCATGGCAAACATCATCAATATCTTCTTCATACTTTCTTCTCCTTATTATAAATTAAACTGACAAAACCGACGTGACAGATACGCCTATATGTCCTGACGGCCAATTTATTAACTCTCTTTATCTTGACATTCGGCATCTAAGCCATTAGAACTCCTGTCCGAGGATGAAGTGGAACTGTGAGCCGCCGCGTGTGCCGAACACCTTGTCGAAGCCGTAAGCCCAGTCGATACCCATAAGACCTACCATCGGCAAGAAGATGCGGACACCGATACCGGCTGAACGCTTCATGTCGAACGGGTTGAAGTCCTTGGTGTCGTTCCATGCGTTACCTGCCTCAAGGAATCCAAGACCATAGATCGTGGTGTTGCCGAGCAGGAAAGGATAACGAAGCTCAAGCGTGAAGCGGTCGTAGGCATAGCCCTCATATCCGTAAGGAGTGAGGCTACCGTTGTCGTATCCGCGCAAGCCGATAGTTTCTTCGGCATAACCTGTTGAGTAGCCGCTCATACCGTCACCACCCATATAATAGGTTTCGAAAGGCGACTTCTTATACTTGTTGTAAGAACCGAGCAGACCGAACTCTACGCGGGTCATGAGCACGAAACACTTCTGTCCGTTGGTAAGTGCGGTATATGTCTTGGCGCGGAACTTCCACTTGTGATACTCAACCCAGCGGTATTTCTCCTGCTGCTCGGCTGTGTATGTCGGCGACTCCGGATTGACGGCAAGGTTCTTGTAGTCCTTATGATCGAACGCTGACCAAGGCGGAGTGATTGTGAGCGATGCCATGAACTCTGAACCGCGGCGCGGGAAGAGCTGGTTGTCGGTAGATACACGCGACAGGGTGATGCCCAGGTTAAGGTTGTTACAGTTACCGTTGGTAACGATAAAGTACTGCCAGTTCTTCAGCATATAGCGCTGGTAGGCCAGCTCGACAGACAACTGGAAGTAGTCGTCAGGCCAGCGCAGACGCTTACCCCATCCCACTGACACACCGAGCAGCTTGACATACTTGTCGGGGTCGTAGAAGTTTTCATAATAATTATTGTAACTGTTTCCGTAACCGTAAAGGTAGTTATAATAATTATTCATGTAGGCGCTGTTGTAATAGTTGCTCGACACGTCGGTCTGCTTAGAGAAGTAAGCTCCGACAGTGAACTGTATAGGACGCTTTCCGCCGAACCAGTTGGTTGAGTAAGATGCGTTGTACGACTGATAATACGTACCGTTGGTCTGCGCTCCGATAGAAAGCACCTCACCGTCGCCGACGGGCAATATGCCGCGGTGCTCCTTATTCTTGTTGAAGAGGTTGGCCATTGAGAAGTTGTTGAGTTTCAAGCCAATACGTCCGATGACACCGGTCTGTCCCCAACCGAGCGAGAACTCAACCTGGTCGTTAGACTTCTGAACAAGATCCCAGTTGATGTCAACGGTTCCGTCTTCATAGTTAGGTCTTACATCCGGATTGATCTGCTCAGGGTCGAAGTGTCCCATAGACGCCATTTCACGTGCCGAACGCATCAAGGCCTCCTTCGAGAAGAGGTCGCCCGGCTTTGTTCTCAGCTCACGGCGCACAACGTTTTCATACACACGGGTGTTACCGTTGATGCGCACACGGCTGATGTGGGCCTGGTTGCCCTCCATGATACGCATCTCAAGGTCGATAGAGTCGCCCACGATGTTCACCTCGGTAGGCTGCAGATTGTAGAACAGATAACCGTTGTTCCAGTACTCATTGCCCACGGCGTCGTCGTCTTCAGAGAGTCGCTTGTGCATGAATTTCTGGTTATACACATCACCTTTCTTCATGCCGAGCAGACGGCTCAGATAGTCGGTTGAGAACACGGTGTTGCCCACCCATGTTATGTTTCTTATATAATATTTCTTTCCTTCGTCCACCTTCAGATAAATGCTGACATGCTTGTCGTCAACGTTCCATACGCTGTCTTCAACGATGGTGGCGTCGCGATAGCCAAGTTCGTTATACTTGTCTATAAGGTTCTGCTTATCAGTCTTGTATCGTTCGGGGGTATATTTCTTCGATTTAAGGAATGTCGACAGCTTGCCGGCCTCGTGTGTCTTGGTGAAGGCACCCTTTGTGAACAGTCCGCCCTTAATCTTAGAGTCGCTCAGGTTCTTGTTGCCCTCAATGATAATCTGGCGCACCTTCATCTTCTCCTTCTTGTCAATCTCGACGTCAAGTATCACCTGATTCTTAGCCGTTACGTCGTCGCGCTGGCGTATGTTTATCTCAGCATTCTTATAACCCTTGTCGTCGAAATAGTTTTTGGCCAGCAGCTCAGCACGGTCTATCATGTTAGGCGTAATCTGGTTGCCCTTAAGAAGTCCGAGCTTTGTCTCAAGGTCCTCGCGTTCCGACTTCTTCACACCTATATAATTAATGGTTGACACACGCGGGCGCAGAGCCAGATAGAAGTGCAGATAGATTTTGTCGCCTACAATAGAGTCGGCCGCAATCTGCACGTTTGAAAACAGTCCGTGCTTCCAATAGCGCTTCACTGCCTCTGTAATCTCCTGACCCGGAAGCTCTATTTTCTGGCCGACGGTAAGGCCCGAAATACCCGTAAGCATATAATCTTCGTAACCTTCCACGCCTGACACAGCGATTCCGCCGATAACACCGGAACGCGGAGTGCCCGCATAAGAGATTTCAGGATTAACAATCTTTTCCTGCGCTACAGCCCCAATGCTGAAAAGCAATGCAGCGAGCAGTGTCAAGCATCCTATTATTCTGTTCATCTTATATGTCTGTTGTCTTGAATATTAATTATCGTTTTCAACTTGTTCTTCGGTCTTGCCGAAGCGTCTCTGGCGCTTCTGATAGCTTGCTATGGCCTCATGCAGGCTCTGCTCGTCGAAGTCGGGCCAGTAAGTGTCGCAGAAATAAAGCTCCGAATAGGCTATCTGCCAGAGCAGATAGTTGGATATGCGCACCTCTCCGCCCGTGCGTATTAGCAGGTCGGGGTCGGGCATGAAGCGTGTCTGCATGTGGTCTGCCACGACATTCTCGTCGATTGCGTCGATTGCGAGACGTCCGTCCTTAACCTCGGCGGCTATGTTCTTTACGGCGTTGGTTATCTCCCACTTTGAAGAGTAGCTGAGAGCCACCACCATCGTCATGGCACTGTTGTCCTTGGTGTGCTCCATTGTCTCGTCCAGCTTCTCCCTGACCTGTAGCGGAAGCCTGTCGACATCACCGATAACGCGGAAGCGCACATTGTTCTTCATGAATATCTCGTCCTCAAGAGCCGTGAGCACAAGGCCCATAAGTGCGGCCACCTCATCGGCGGGGCGGTTCCAGTTTTCGGTTGAGAAGGTGTAAAGCGTCAGATACTTCACGCCGAGCTTCACACACTCTGACGTGATTTTCCTAACCGACTCAACACCGGCCTGATGGCCGTAGCTGCGCTTCTTGCCGCGCTCAGTTGCCCATCTGCCGTTGCCGTCCATGATGATGGCAATGTGCTGCGGTATGCGGTTCATGTCAATCTTAGTCTCAGTCATCTTTATTACATGTTATACATTTAGGCATGAAGCTGTAGGTTAATGTCAGCTTCAGAGCCGAATAGCAGTCAGTATTTTTGAAAAGTCCCGAACTCTTGATGCAGTAAGGGTCTGCCACGCCGTCGAGCTTGTCGCTGAGCGAGAAGTGGACAGCCCACTCAAGGCCAAGGTTCAGCCGCGACCCTATTTTATATTTCACGCCCAGGCCGAGCGGAAGGTTTGCCGTAAACACGTTGTCGGCGTCTGCCTTTACGTATGTTGCGCCAAGTCCGAGGAATATGAACGGAGTGAGGCGCTTGGCTCCTCTGTACTCACGGCCCGTGCCATAAGGCCAGAAGTTGTATTCATAAGTTATTCCGAGGTCGATGAGCGTGTTGCTGAATTCAACCGGATTGTCGGAATACTCGGGATACCATGTCTCAAGCCCGGCCGAGCTGCCCTTCAGCTTTCCGTATGAGAGGTCGAGCTTAAGGCCCATGTACGGATTGATTACACGTCTGAGAATGAGCGACGCCATGGGCTGCATGTTCTTGGTCACGTTGCCGTTGAAGTCGCCCTCGTATGCCACCATGCCTGCACCCACACCAATCTCCATCTTATATTCGTTGTCGTCTTGTGCCATTGCACAAAGCGACAGCGCCGAGATAATGATGCAAAGCAGGATTTTTCTCATTTACGGGTGGTGAACTGTTATTATACGGTTATTTTGTTATTTTGTGAACGAGGTCTGGTTGTCGGCCCATCCCAGCTTGTTGAGCCTTCCGCGCCACACCTGTCCGTTGCCGCCGCATATTATCCAAAGGCAGTTTTCGTCGTCAACCGTTATGGCAAACGTGTTGCTCGTTCCGTTGGTGAAGCCCTCGGGCATAACATAGCTGTCGTCAGTATGCCATGTCAGTCCGTTGTCCTGGCTTACATATATCTTTCCGAATGCTTTTTCCTTGCATGTGCCGAGCGCTGTTCCGCCTATGGCTATGAGCACGTCGCCGTAGCGTGTCATCTTGAGGTCAGACAGGCGCGGCAGCTGATAGTTGTTCTCTTCGTTACATTCTATCCATGAGTGCTGCTCCGAACCTGGGGCATACTCCTCTATCTTGCTCCACACGAAAGCCACAGAGTCTGCCGTAAAGGCGTCGTCGGCAGGATTGCCGGCTATTATTATGCGCTCTGAGCTTTTGTCTGTGTTAAGCGCGAAGGTGGCAAGTCCGGCATTGTGCACGGGCAGCTTTGCCTCGTCGCCTACTATGTTGTCGGCTGTCCATGTGGCACCGTTGTCGGCAGAGCTTACGGGTCTTCCTGCCGCATCCATGGCATACATCTTGCTTGTGCCTGCGCCAAGGAGCTGTCTGATATCAGCGGCTGCCACTGCTGTCCAAGCCGTTCCGTCGGCAGATGTCATCACGGTGCCGTTGCTGAGCGTATACAGCATGTTGTCCTTCACGATAACGCTCTTATAAGCGTCGGCGTCGAGCTGAGTTGCCGCAGTCAGGGCGGTCCATGTGCCTGCCGCATCAGTTGTCAGAGCTGTAGTTGCCGTTCCGTTGCTTCCGAACAGCATCACCTTGCCGTTGAGCGTAACGGCCTTCATGCCGCTCATGGCCGTAAAGCGCGGCTCAACGGGCAGAGCGTTCCAGCGGAATGAGTCGGGATCTTCTTTATGGACGTTCACGCTGACCTTGTAGGCACGATAGTATGCTCCGCCTACCGAATAGACTCTGAACTCACGCGGCTGTGTGAAGTCTACAGAGTCAGAGCTGCTGTAATACGACAGGGTGTCGCTGTCTACATTCTTTATCACCACGATGCCCGAGTTCTTGCTTCCTACGTTGCATATCACATGCGCGGCATCAGTGCCTGCGGGCAGAGAGTCGGGGTTGTAAATCTCGCGTTTAAGCTGGTCGATGTAGAATTTGTATTTGCTGCCGGTAATCTCTACCTTGTAGACGCTGTCCTCTCCTTCGGATGACAGAGTGTGAAGATACTGATTGACCGTACCTAAAGAAAATGACGTTATGGCGGTGTCGTCATAATATACAAAATTGTTGTCGTTGTCGTCACTAAGGCATGAAGCCAGTAAAAATGTCCCGGAGAACAGTATTGCCAAACACTGGATAATACGTTTCATTCGCTGAATATTTTCTATTTTTAGCTGCAAATTTAATCAGAATTCCTTAAATAAAGCCTGATTTTAAATACTTTATTGTCTAAATTATTAATAAATTGGACTTTTTATATACATATATAAGTTTTTTTAAAGTTTTTATAAAAAAGAGGCCGGTATGAATCACTCACGCCGACCTCACAAAACCTTAACTGATGTTGGTGTTAATCAAATTAATGATGTACATTTTGGTCATCAACAAAATTTAAGACCAACATCACTTAATTAAAAATCTAATAACATAATCTTTACCTTAAATCTATCAAACTACTAACCTATGAAAACGTATTCTCACGAACACGAAGCAAAGATAGCGCATTGTGTGCGAACACACAAGCGTTTTCCTTTGTTTTTTGCATCAAAAAGCTGTTTTTTTGACTTAAATCAAAACACTTGTTTTTCGTCAACGCAAACAGGCTGCCGCACGACAGCCGACTGCCTAAAACGGCCCGAACGGCCACGGAACATGCCCCCGCACGCCGCAGCATACACGGACGGAAACCGGGCGGCGGCAGCCTGCACGGGAGCTAAAAGCCGGCGGCAGGACATGACAAAAGCCGCGCCCGGCCACACACGCACATGCATGCAGGCCGGGCGCACATACCGCCCTGAAAGGGACAAAACGACTATCACGCAGCGGCATCAGCGGCGCGTGAATACCATGCCGTCTACGACAAAGCTCTCCTTAACTCCGCCAGAGGCACCGACAGACACGGGCGACTTGACCGTAATCTGGCGTGTTGACGGGTTATAAACGAGCACGGCACGGTAAGTGTTGCCGTCGCGTCCGCCTACATACTCAATCACAGCCTTGTTGCCCTCTATCTTGCGGGCCCTTATCAGACTGTTGTCCACCTTCATTCCGTTGCCGTATGCAACATAAATAGTTCCGTAGCACATCTCGCTTCCGCCTTCGGCGTTTTCCTCATACATGCTCTTGTAGTAGAGGTTTATGCGCAGCGTGCCGTCGCCCTTTGCCAGTTTCCATTCACCGTTGAACGGTGACGCCCTGTGCAGGACATACGAATTCTGCGGCAGCTTCTTCAGTTCGTCGTCCACATACGAGAAGCCGTCGCTGCTGGTCATCTTCAAACTGCCGTCTGCCATATACTCGAAGCTGAGCTTGGAGTCTTTCTCGGCAAAGTAGGCTGTGGCAGTGGCCCTGTTGCCGCTCATCTTAAGGTTTTCAATCGTATACGCCATCGACGTGTCATCGGGCTTGATTCTTATTATGCCGGCACACGGGTCGCCGTCCATCGAGTTAGGGTCAGATATGCTCTTTCCGTAGAAGTCGATGTCGACATACAGTCCGTCGGCATACCAGGCACCCTTGAACGGACGGGCAGTCTGAGCCTGAGCCGCAGTTACAGACGAGAATAACAACACACTGATAATAGCTTTTAGCAGCATTGCAGGTTTCATAATTTTAAGATAAGATGGTTAGGTTAAACATTTAAGAAACTCATCTCCGCGGGGCGTACAAGGGCGGAAGACGCACAATGACACGCACGGGATATTTTTTTACAAATATACTGAATTTATTTTTCTTTCGTGCCGGCAGGATAAAAAATAAAAGCGCAACCGCATAATTTATATAAGGCAGAGGGAATATGGCATGAAATGTTGACAACTGTGAAATGCGCAGCAGCAAAGGGCCTTACCTAATGCCGGCACCACAAAAACAGCCTGCTTTGCAAAAGACGGCAAACGGCACGCCGAAACATGGCCTTTTGCAGGCTGAAAGGGCACCTTTTGGAACGCAAAAGGTATGCTTTTGCAAAGCCATAAAATGCAATATGTCTTCAAGAAAGGCTCCTCACCCACGACAGTATGACATAACCTGCTGACTGTCAACAACATAAGCCACAGCAAACCATGTCTGCAACTCATCACGCCGGGATGCAATACGGCAGATGTGATGAGTCAGAACATCAACTCATCACAACGCAAACGTCTGGCATACAGCGCATAACATGCCGCCGTGATGAGTGACGAGTAAATACGAAAAACTTTTCTGTTTCATATTATCCCAAATCATCATCATATCGTATATGGTTTAATCCATTTTGTTCATTCATGCCTTCAAGCCGTCTTTTTGTCTCTATTGAAGCTTTTTCGTCTGTCTTTCCATGACATAACCTGCCATAACCGCGAAAGGCGAAAACTACGACCCGCTCAATATTAAGCAAAAATACAGACAGAACAATAACGGCAGACTTGGGATTATCCATCTGCCCCACCCCGCCTACAGGCATCAGGGGCTGTCAGGCAGACTCACCGCACGCTGCACGGCAGGGTGCCACGGACCATACGGCAGGGCACAAAAAGAAAGTAGGCATGCCATAAGGCACGCCTACTTAAAAGGATATCTAAATCTATTTTATTCAGAATTAGAGTTTCGGACCTGCAGCTACGAGAGCCTTACCAGCCTCATTTCCTTCGTACTTAACGAAGTTCTTGATGAAGCGGCCAGCGAGGTCTTTAGCCTTAGCTTCCCACTCAGCAGCGTCAGCGTATGTGTCGCGCGGATCGAGGATCTTAGGATCAACTCCAGGAAGTTCTGTCGGAACCTCGAAGTCGAACATAGGTATCTTCTTTGTAGGAGCGTTGTTGATAGAACCGTCGAGGATAGCGTCGATGATACCACGTGTGTCGCGGATTGAGATACGCTTGCCAGTTCCGTTCCAACCTGTGTTAACCAGGTAAGCCTTAGCACCGCTCTTCTCCATCTTCTTAACCAGCTCCTCAGCATACTTTGTAGGATGCAGCTCGAGGAATGCCTGACCGAAGCAAGCAGAGAATGTAGGAGTAGGCTCTGTGATACCACGCTCTGTACCAGCCAACTTAGCTGTGAATCCTGAGAGGAAGTAGTACTTAGTCTGCTCCGGAGTCAGGATAGATACAGGAGGCAGTACGCCGAATGCGTCAGCTGACAGGAAGATTACCTGCTTAGCAGCCGGTGCGTGAGAAACAGGCTTAACGATGTTGTCGATGTGGTAGATAGGATAAGAAACACGAGTGTTCTCAGTTGTGCTCTTGTCTGTGAAGTCGATCTTGCCCTCAGCGTCAACAGTTACGTTCTCAAGCAGAGCGTCGCGGCGGATAGCGTTGTAGATATCGGGCTCGCTCTCCTTGTCGAGGTTGATAACCTTAGCGTAGCATCCACCTTCGAAGTTGAACACGCCGTTGTCGTCCCATCCGTGCTCGTCGTCACCGATAAGCAGACGTTTCGGGTCAGTAGACAGAGTTGTCTTACCTGTACCAGACAGACCGAAGAAGATAGCTGTGTTCTCGCCGTTCTTGTCGCAGTTAGCAGAGCAGTGCATTGAAGCGATGCCCTTCAGCGGCAGGAAGTAGTTCATCATAGAGAACATACCCTTCTTCATCTCACCACCATACCATGTGTTGATGATAACCTGCTCTCTTGAAGTTACGTTGAACACAACAGCTGTCTCTGAGTTCAGACCGAGCTCCTTGTAGTTTTCAACCTTAGCCTTAGAAGCGTTGTAAACAACGAAGTCAGGCTCAAAGTCCTCAAGCTCTTCCTCAGAAGGACGGATGAACATGTTCTTTACGAAGTGAGCCTGCCAGGCTACCTCCATGATGAAACGAACAGCCATACGTGTGTCCTTGTTGGCACCGCAGAAACCGTCGATAACATAGAGTTTCTTGTTTGAAAGCTCATTCTTTGCTATTTCCTTAACAGCAGCCCATGCCTCTTTAGAAGCAGGTTTGTTGTCGTTCTTATATTCGTCTGAAGTCCACCATACAGTGTCCTTTGAAGTTTCATCCATTACGATGAACTTATCTTTAGGAGAACGTCCGGTGTAAATACCTGTCATTACGTTTACTGCACCGAGTTCTGTCACCTGACCTTTGTCAAAACCCGTAAGGCCGTCTTTTGTCTCTTCCTCAAACAATACCTCATAAGACGGGTTGTAAAGAACCTCAGTTGTACCTGTGATTCCATACTTTTCTAAAACTGACTTATCAAACTTTGCCATTTTAATAATATATTAAAAAGTGAATTATTTGTTCCTGATAGTTACCTTAAATCGGCTGCAAAGTTAGCAAAAAATCGATTATCAGCCAACAATGAAGGGTATAAAAAACACCTATAAAAAGTCTTTTTAGGTTAAAGTATTAAAAATTTAAACGGCCCGAAGTATTTTTGCAATTTGCACTTTGCAAAAACAAACATTTTTATACAAAAAGATTTGCGAAACGCCGCATAATTCAGCATTTTGCAAATCCTTATCTTATAATCATTTAACTATATCAATCCCACGACGGAGAATACGAAAGAACGTATTGCCAAATCAATGTCGAAGGTTCATAAGGTATATATTTGTTATACGATGCTCCACTAATATCACATTTTATATATTGTAAAAGCGTTGTAGCTGTTACAAAGCCATTTACAGGATTTGTAGAAACATCAAAGCCTTTTATGTATTTCTTTTCCAAATTATAATCAGAAACGTGCCATCCCATTGGAGTATCATCTAAATTAGTCGTATAATCACGTGCTTTAATAGATTCATCTTCGCTTTGAGCCAATTCTTTTGCAAGAATAATATGGCTTACCAAATATATTCCGGGAGGTATTCCATATTTTTGTGCTTGCTCACGTCCAAAACTCCATTTTTGATATCCAGTTAATGCGGTTTGAGAATCAAACCCCTTAACAGTCATTCTCACAGGATAATTATTATCTGCCCGTGTCAAAAAATCACTACACCACAAATCACATGTATCACCACCTTCATTCTGGAAATTTTCTGGTAATACATCATAAACTGTCGTATCTGTTATATGTATCACCTCCCCCATGTCTGTAACTAACTGTTCGGTTCCATCCGCTAATTTTGTAAGTGCTTTTTCCGGCAATTTATGACTACATATAACATCTTCGTCGTCACTTGTACATGACACACAAGCCATAGCACACATAGCTACTGCTAACATTAAAAATTTTTTAGTTACCATATTGCTTTTGTTTTAAAGAACTTCCATTTTAATCTGTCGGGACTTATCGGAAAATACGCCCCAATAGTATTTCCTTCCATATCATATGAAATACATTTTATCCAAGTTGTGGCTTCATGATATCCGTAGCTTATATTTTGATTTAGGTAAAAGCCGACGTTACCTGTATCAGAATCAGTTCCTATCGAGTCTTCATCATGAGTAAAATATTCACCTGTCACGACCCAATCCTCATAAGTTGCAGGAATATACTTCAGCACCTTGACGGCTGACACAAAATAAACAGCGCCAGGCGTCAGCCCGTAATCGCTTATCCACGAGCCGAACTTTGCCTTTTCCCATTTATCATATTTCAATTCACCATTGTATCCGTAAAGTGAATCCTTATGCCATTCCAAATCATCCTTTACGCTGTCATTATGCTCTCTATTTTCCAATACTGCATCACGAAAAGATTCCTTGTCGCCATAAAACTTGACATCAGGATAAGTATAAACAACCTTACCGTCTTTCATTATATGACGCTCAGTATCATTATCTTCATTAGAACATGAAAACATGATAAAAGCAAAAAGCATAAAAATAACGTATTCCACTCTTTTCATATGGCAAACATATAAATTTTATCGACATGCAAGAAATATATTAATACAAAATAATGTTTTTAACAAAATTATATAATAAACCTAAATTCCGCAGCATTTTAGTTTAACTTATTTTATAA
>UMFU01047291.1_pt1 | contig 19046 bp, 10 predicted proteins | sample 1965091 | NCBI WGS metagenome assembly UMFU01 (sample SAMEA4836054, study PRJEB28245) | human gut metagenome | biome: gut microbiome; material: fecal sample | place: Denmark | collected 2008
ATATTCAACGAGGGGGTGTTAACAGAATTACATTTTGATAAGATCAAAAAAACGAACCTTTGATAACGGTCTGTACATTTTGCAGACAGATCCGGTATCATAACAGTTGACAGGGATGGAGTACCTCAATGCCCACCCGGTCAGAATAAGAAAAAATATCTAAGACGATATACAAATCCGACAAAAAGAAACGGCAGAGTTTTACCGAACATAAGCTCTGCCGTAAAATAAGAGTAAATAACTTTGAATTTACATATCATTATGCTACAATAGGAACACAAACGATAATTCTTAAGAAGAAGAGGGTTCTTAACATGAAGAAAAAATTTGTCCCTATTTTGGCTGCCGGCGCTCTGATCGTCGTCATTATCTGTTTTATGCTTCTCGGAAGCATCATAGAAAAATATACACCTTCCAAAGAACATATGAATTTATCTGATTATTATAATCTGTCCGGCGAACAGGACGTAGCCCTGATCTTAGATAACCAGATTCTCGACGCAAAAGGAAAACTCCTTAACGGAACTGTCTATCTTGATTATGAAACTGTATGTTCTTATCTGAATGACCGTTTTTACTGGGATCACAATGAAAATAAACTTCTTTACACAACTGCAACAGATTTGATTTCTGCGGATGCAGACAGTACCAGCTATTATGTGACAAAGGATTCTCATTCCTTAGATCACCCAATTGTCAAGGCGGATGCCCAGACTGCATATATCGCAATCGACTTTTTAAAACTGTACTCCGATTTCTCCTATGAAGTACTTGACTCACCAAACCGTGTAATTCTTACGACTGCCTGGGGTGACTACACCACTGCGCCGGCGAAGCAAAAAACACAGCTCCGTCAAAAAGGCGGCATCAAGAGTCCGATCCTCGCAGATATTGGCAAAAACACGGAAGTTACTGTTTTAGAAACAGGAGATACCTGGACAAAAGTATCCACTGCAGAAGGAATCATCGGATATATCAAATCAAAAGCACTTGGCGCAACATCCACAAAAACGCTGACCAGCGATTATGTTGCGGAAGAATTTACACATATAAAAAAAGATTTTAAGATCAATATGGCATGGCATCAGATCACAAACGCAGATGCCAATACAACCATTGCATCCGTGCTTCAGAACACCAAGGGGATCAATGTTATCTCCCCTACATGGTTTTACCTGAATGACAATAACGGAAACATTGCCTCACTTGCAAGCTCCGACTATGTAAATTACTGCCACCAGAAAGGTATTGAAGTCTGGGCACTTGTAAGCAATCTGGAAAACAAAGATGTCGACACCACATCCGTTTTAACTTATACATCCAAACGTGAGAACCTGATCAATAACCTGATCTCCGCAGCTATTCAATATAATTTTGACGGTATCAATGTTGACTTTGAAGCATTAAGTTCTGAAGTCGGTGACTCTTATATTCAGTTCATACGGGAGTTGTCATTAAAATGTGCAAACAATGGCATTGTTCTTTCCGTGGACGATTATGTTCCCAGTAGTTTTACTGCATTCTATAATCGCGCAGAACAGGCAACTTTTGCAGACTATGTTGTTGTCATGGCATACGATGAACATTATGCCGGTTCTGAGGAAGCAGGATCTGTAGCTTCGATCGGCTTTGTAAAAGAAGGCGTTGCCAATACCTTAAAAGAAGTTCCGGCAGATCAGCTGATCTTAGGCATGCCGTTTTATGCCCGTGTATGGTCCGAGACACCTGTTGATGACACCACAGGTGCTGACAGCACAACACAGACATCCGATAACAATAATAACGACACTGATGAAACAGACAATGCTGCTGCCGATGCCCAGGCTGCCGATGAAGCTGCTGGCACCAGTGACTCAGCCGACAGCTATCAGCTTTTTACACTGGATTCCTATGCAACAAGCATGTCAGAGATTCAAAAACTGATCAGTACAAATGCTGCCGAACCGGTATGGTCAGACATTGACGGTCAATATTATGTACAATACGAAAACAATGGTATCACTTACAAAATATGGGTGGAGGATGCTGCTTCCCTGGAAGAGAAATTAAAAGTCCTTCAGGAAAACCAGCTTGCCGGCGGCTCCTTCTGGAAACTTGGTTTAGAGCTGCCTTCTATCTGGGACACTATCATTAAATACATCAATTAAATACAATCATTCAAATATTCAATCATTTTATTATGACATAAACCCCGGATATCGTGAATATTTTATAAAAACGATACTCCGGGGTTTTTATGAAAAAAAAGATAGAACTTATCATGGCTGTCTGTCTGGTGATCGCCGCATTTTTTCTTGGAAGTCAAAGCGCCATACTTGTACAAAACAGTCACATAGACACAAAAGGCACACCGGACACAGATTCCGCACATAATACAGAGCTTACCGGGGACACCGGACAGACCAGCTCACCTTCCGGTAATTTATCGATCGTGATCGATGCCGGGCACGGCGGTATCGATCCCGGCAAAGTCGGCACCAATGACGCACTGGAAAAGGACATCAATCTTGCACTGGCACTGAAACTTCGGGATAAATTCAAGCAGGATTCCATCCGGATTATCCTAACACGCGACTCGGACATCGGTCTTTATTCTGAGGGAAACACCAACAAAAAAGCGGAAGATATGCAAAACCGCTGTAAAATCATCACGGAGGCAGCCCCCATCTTTACGGTCAGCCTGCACCAGAACAGCTATCCGTCTCCGGAAGTCTGCGGTGCACAGGTATTTTATTTTGGTCAGTCGCAGGATGGAAAAAAACTGGCAGATACGATCCAGGACAGCCTGATCGCAAATGTTGATCCTGATAATCACCGCGTTGCAAAAGCAAATGAAAGCTATTATCTGCTCAAAAAAACACCCACACCTACCGTTATTGTAGAGTGTGGGTTTCTAAGTAATCCGACAGAGGCAGATCTTCTTTTGACAGACGACTACCAAAATAAGCTCGTAAATGCCATATATATCGGTATACAAAATTATCTATCGGAATCCATGTAGTCCGAAAATCAATTTTTATGCCTCCTGTGCAAGTGTTCCTTTTACTGCTTTGATAAAATGCTCTGCAATTCCATACAAACGTGAGGTCTGCACACGGTAAGTATCCTGATCCTCAGAGGTCGGAGTTTCATTCTTTGCATCGACTCCAAACGCTCCCATGGAGAAATGATTCAGATCAAGGTCCTTTATGTGTGCACAGTGTAATTCTGTAACATCATCATTCTCTCCGCCAAGCGAATCCATAAGATTCTGTGCCTGTTCTTCAAAGAGTTCTGCCGTCTCCTCTGAATCTGTGGCGACCAGTCCATGTATACCATCTTCCTTTGCCTGGAATGTCGCCGCGATCTTTCCGCGCAATTCACTTTCCATCATGATATCGACGATTCCTTTTTTGTCCACACCGCGCACGATTTTAACAGAAACATTCATAAGTTCATCATTGACCATTACTGGAACAGCATACTGCTCTTCTTTTGCAAGAATACTGTTTACGGAAAGCTGCGCGGAAAGCATTTTCATCTCACGCACATCAAGACTCGTCACATGATCGCTGTTTATCATCGTCTTCATCACATTTTCTGCGAGTTCGCCTAACTTCTCCTGCGCAGCCGCCATATCTGCCGGTTCTGAAACAGCTTCTCCAAATTCCTCTAACAATTCCTGCTTAATTGCTTCTAAATCATCCGCATCTACCTGATTGTCTCCATTGTGGTCTGCCATACTGCTTCCAAAAATCTTACGAAACATCTGATTACGCTGGTTGAGCATGGATTCCATTGCCAGCACATTTGATATTGTATTTGGAATATCATATTTATCCAAAATACGATAAATACTCTCATCCGCATTTGCTGCCTGCTCTAACTGCGCAAGCTGCTCTTTTGCATAATCTGCATCAATGCCACTCTCATCTGCCTGTTCTTTTGCCAGCTCCAGCGCTGCTTTAAATTCCTCCGGCGTCATGTTCTCCCAGTCAGAATCCTGATCAAACAACACTTTCGCACGCTCCGGTGTCAGTAATTCCGAAGCATCTTTTAAGCAGTTATTCTGATAGGCTGCCTCAATCTGATCCGTAATCGAGCTGCCATTGGATGTCCCGGATACGCCATTAAAATCAGAATCTACAGAATAATCCATCTTATTGCTGCGTTTTTCAGACCGCACAGCTGTCAGAAGATTTTTCATCGTAAGGGGCGATCCCTGCTGTATCAGTGCACCGATTGCTGCACCATCTGTATTTTCTACCTGTCGGATCAGACGATAGATTCCTATATAAGAGCTTCGCTCCTCCTCACTGATTTCGTGATTCTGTTCCATTTTCCAGAGATATTCACTGAATCTGCGGTTATCCTCCCTACCAGACTCCTCGCTCTTAATGTTCTCTGCCTCCTGGTTTAACGATGTAAAATCCATTTCCAGTGGGTTGATCCCGCGTTTTATCATCTGTGTGACAACCGCCGGAGTCATATTTTTAAAGACACGCTGCACTTCTTCATCTGCTGCTTTCATCTGAAACACAGAATCCTGGGTGATCTCGATACTGTTATATCCAAGAATCCGAACCGCACGACGGTTTTCATCCGTCAGTTCCATATCAAGGTCGTTTAAAATATCATCCACGTTACGGAATGCCTTCTGGATGGAATCTCCCAGATCAGTTCTCGGTGCTGTCATCAGGGTCTCATACTGCTGACTTGCCTTTTCAAAAGAACTTTTCAGTTCCATACCGGCTTTATGGACACCATTGATCGTCGACACCTCGGCATCTTTCATTCCAAGCACATATGCCGGAACATAACGCATATCGGAAACTTTTTTATCGACCTCTCTAAAAAGTTCCACCTGCTCGTCGTTCACATCCACACCTTCAGATATCAGGAGATTTTTATAATATGCATTTTCCTGATCCTTCAGCTGTTCCACCAGTTTTACCAACGGCTCGGTGTCAATGGAAACCCCCTGTTTTAATAGACGGTAATTTGCTTCCACCGTCATTGCAAGACGAATTTCTTCTAACTGTCTGCGTGCCGTCAGAAGCTGCTGCCCTTTTGGGGTATAACTCTCGTTCGCAATGCTCTGCGCTGCATCCTCACTCTGAGCTTCAGATGATGCCACAGTTCCCACCGTCTGGCTTTCTGATGCCGCAGTTCCCGATGTCCGGTTTGCCGCAGCTTCCCTTAAACTGTCCAGGGTAAGTGGCAATCCTTTTTCCACGATATAAGCAAGATCTTCATCCGTGGCATTTTCTACGGTATCCACAGCGTCTTTCGCCTGCTCCATCCATGTATAGCCGGACAGGATCACCGCATCCTGTGCGCTTTTCCCTTCGCTGACCGCCTCTGCTGCAAGTGCGGCAATATCTTCTGCCCCCGTGGTCAGTCCCGTCTGGCGCAGAGCCTGTGCATAAGTAAGATTCTCCTTCGTCAGCGGTATATCATTTTCTAACATCCACTTACTGGTTGCAATGGTATCATCATTTACTTCCAGTCCTGCTGATGCGATCACGTTTTTCACCTGTGGAAGGAAGGACGAAATATCCTGCTGTTCTGCCGAAATATAGCCTGCACTTGCAGAATGCTCAGCAAAATATATATTTCGCACCGTAGGCTCTAACCGATTATCAATCAGATATTTTACAGCGCCATCATCCAATGCGGATAAAGAATCCGCCATATTTACTGTCTCTGCGATCTGTTTAAAATTATCATCCGCAAGCGGCAGATCCGCTTCCCGCAGACTGTTTGCGATCTGAACTGCAAGTTCCGGACTGCCCGTGATCTGTGCAAGCTGTTCGAGATCAAGATCATCTCCAAATTTAGAAATATCCACCCCCGCCTTTGCCAGCTGTGCTTTGATCTTATCCGTCACGGTCACGATCTTATTGCTCGTGGTATCATCCAGCGAAAAGCCATCCTCCTGCATTTTTTCATAATCTTCCGGTGAAGTAGTTTCCGCAAGCACAGCCATCTGTGCTTTTCGCTCGCCTGCATCCATGGAACCGGACTGCTCTATTTCATCTATGACCGTCTTTTTCTCTTCTTTTGCCGGATTCAGATAAGTAACCTCTTTTGCCTGAAAAGACGTAGTTCCTGCAGATTTTTTACTACTCTCTGTCTTTACCGCATCCGCAAACATCTGAATTCCGTTTTTTTCTTCCACGGCGCCTGTCTGCGGCATTAAATCCATCACGCCCTTATTCTGCTGCTGTTGGTTATCTATTCTCATGATCCGACTCTCCTTGTCATTTCTGTTCTTACATACTTTCCGTACAGTTTTTCCTTGCCTGATTTCTGCTTTTCACTCAGTTATATCTGACCAATCCGGTTATATCAGGACAAAAGAATGGCGCATACTTTCACTTCCCTGAAATATCTGCGCCATCCATAGCTGATGTATATATCGGATACATCAGCACATTTATTAAGTTTTTCGATACGATTCCAAACGCTGTTCTGCTATTTTATACAGTTTTTAATAGCGGAATACTGCCACACCAAAGCCCGGAAGCGGATATGCAAACGAGTATGGTCTTCCATCACATTCCTGCGACACAGATTTATAATTTACCGGACGCTCTTTGCCGCTTCCGCCAAATTCTGCATCGTCACTGTTTAAAATCAGTTTATAAGTCTTGTGTTTTGGTACGCCTACGCGGTAGTCGCTGCGTTCCACCGGTGTAAAATTGCATACAAAAAGCAGATTATTCTTTCCGTCTTTGCTCTTTCTGATAAAGCTGAAAATACTGCGCTCAGCATCATTTGCATTGATCCATTCAAATCCACCCCAGCTGCTGTCAAGTTCATAGAGTGCCGGATTTTTCTGATAAATATGTAATAATTTCTTTACCCAGTTCTGCATATGCTTATGATCCGGGTTTTCCAGCAGATACCAGTCTAATTCTCTCGCCTCACTCCACTCCTGAAGCTGTGCAAATTCCTGTCCCATAAACAAAAGTTTTTTACCAGGATGTCCCATCATAAACGCATAGCCGACCATCAGATTTTTAAATTTATCTTCCATCTCGCCCGGCATCTTATTGATCATGGAACATTTCAGATGTACCACTTCGTCATGGGAAAGCACAAGAATGTATTTCTCACTCTCGTTATAACTCATGGCAAAAGTCATTTTGTGGTGATTATCCTTGCGGAAATACGGATCAAGTTTCATATAATCCAGGAAATCATGCATCCATCCCATATTCCATTTATAACTGAAATTCAGTCCGTCATCTTCCACACGGCCGGTGACTTTCGGCCATGCCGTAGATTCCTCAGCGATCATGACTGCTCCCGGGTTTCTTCCAAGGATCAGTGTATTGACATGCTTAAAAAACTCCACTGCCTCAAGATTCTTATTATCACCGTATTTATTCGGAACCCACTGTCCCGGCTGCTTTCCATAATCCAGATATAACATAGATGCCACTGCATCCACACGCAGCCCGTCAATATGATAATGCTCGATCCACATCAATGCACTGCCGATCAGGAAATTCTTTACTTCATTCTTGCCGTAATCAAATATCTTTGTACCCCAGTCCGGATGTTCTCCTTTTCTTGGATCCGCATATTCATACAGACATGTTCCATCAAACTCAGCCAGTCCATGTGCATCTTTCGGGAAATGCGCCGGCACCCAGTCTAGGATCACACTGATCTTGTGCTTGTGACATTCATTGATAAAATATGCAAAATCCTGCGGCGTTCCATAACGGGAAGTCGGTGCATAATAACCGGTTACCTGATATCCCCAGGAACCGTCAAACGGATACTCGGAAATACCCATCAGCTCAATATGTGTATATCCCATCTCCTTCACATACGGGATCAGATATTTCACAAGATCCCTATAACTGTAAAATCCGTCATCCTCTCTGCCCGGATGGCGCATCCAGGATCCCGGATGTACCTCGTAGATCGTCATAGGTTTTGCATAGATATCTTTGGTCTTTGCACGCTCTTCCATCCATTTTTCATCGGTCCACTTAAAATGCTCTATATCCGTGACGGCAGATGCCGTTCCCGGACGAAGCTCTGCATAATTTGCATATGGATCCGCCTTATAGAGCCGTTTTCCATCTTTCGTCTCTATCAGGTATTTATACAGTGCACCTTCCTCGATCCCCGGAATAAACAATTCGAATATTCCCATGGTATCCGGCTCTAACCTTGTCATTTCATCTGCCGTTTCATCCCATCCGTTAAAAGAACCAATCACCCATATTCTTGCGGCATTCGGAGCCCACACATCAAAACATACTCCACGAATTCCATATTGATCCGTAAAATGAGCCCCCAGTTTCCGGTAAATCTCGTAATGCGTCGCCTGTCCAAATAAATAGCGATCCAACTCTGAAAAATTAGCCATACCCTTACACCCCTTTATTTTTATGTCATGATTATAGCCTGTATATTTTAGATTCCAAAATCTTTTTCGCGAAGAATCACATAATCTTCATCATCATATCTTCTGGACGTAATAATGCTAAATGCTTTTCGTAAACCGCCCTTCTCAGATTTATGAATCGCATCGTCCACAATCTCTTTTACCTCTGTAAGCGTTGTTGCCTTGTCATATTTCTGAATATTGCTGATACTGTTGTAAAGTGCCAGAATACCCATCTCATCTATTGTATAGCCAAGTTCGTTTGCATACGCTTTCGCAAATGAAACAAGCTCATCACTGGTAAATATCGGAATATTGATCTTCTCAGAGAAACGGGAAGCAAATCCTTCATCTCTGCCGAGTGCCTTCTCAATTCCACGGTGTGTATCTTCCATAATGACAAATAATCCGCTTGTATCACTTTTCAGAAGAAGTGCCAGCCGGACTGCCGTTTCTTTGGAAATATCTCCGGCTTTCTCTATGATCAGACAGCCCCCGGAAATTTTCTTTAACAGTGATGCTACATCCTTTTTATTCAGTGCGGAAGCTTCAATCTTTCCAACCTTTCCTTTTGGTTTTCCGGTTTCTTTCTGAAGTGCTTTCACCATAGCCGTTGCAAGGACTGTTTTGCCACTTCCGCTGCCACCCTGGATCACCATATTTCCGGTAGAAGCATCCTTTCCTGTTATCAGATGTCTTGCCGCACCTGTAAGTGCCTGACAAATCTGTTCTTCCATTCCCTTGATCGAAACAAAATAGGTAAATATCCCCCGAAGTTCTTCACCCAGTGATGTAACTGCCTCAAAACCGGTCTCATCCTCAGGCTCTGTGATCTCCGGAAGGACTCTTTCCACCCGGTCCTCTTTCTTAAGAACCTCTTTCGTTACCTCAACTGCCGTGTTGTCAGCCAGCTCTTTCTGTGTGATATCATCCGTCGCGCTTTCCGTATCGGTAATATGCTCTACCGCTTCGGCTAATGCCTGTTCCGTTACCACTTTGCCAAGATCGATCGTGTCTGCGGTAACTATATCAAAATCATCTGCTTCAGATGTTTTCTCTTCACTAATATCTGAAACTTCTTCTGCCGCCTTCTCCTCTGTACTGAGATCTACAGTTTCCTCATCCGTTTCTTCTGCGGAGAGATCTGCGATTTCCTCATCCGGCTGAGATCCCGGTATCTGCTCCTGTCCGGATATTTCCACATCTTCTGTCTCCTGCATCATCCCGGATACTTCTTCTGCAAGCTCCGCTGCATTCACTCCTGGCCCAGATATCTCTCCCATTGACGCTGCTGTTCCGGCTGCCTCTGCCAGCTGTTTATCGATATCCGCCGTCTCTGTCGATATCCGGTCAATCTCTTCCTGTAAGATCTGATTCATGTTTGCAACCATAGCTGCTGCCCTGTCATTTTCTAACGGCTTGCCTTCTATGTACTGATCCTGCAGTATATCTTTTGGAGCAACACCTGCATCAAGCTTTGGAATAATGTCTGCAAGACGTCCCATAATTTCTTCTGCTTCCTGCAGCGCACGCGCCTTTGCAGATTCAAGTCTGCGCTGCTTTGCATCTTCTAATGCAACTTCTGCGGCATATTTCGTCTTTTCCCACTCAGCAAGCACTTCTTCAATGCTCATCTGACCTGTGATCTGGTGCTCTAATGCCGTTTTCTCCGGCATATACATCCCAATCTGTCCATCATGTTCTTCTGCAAGCAGCTCTTTGAAATTGATCTTTAACGAATCATCGATCTCGTGATCCGTCTCTATATGTTCCAGCGTATCTTCCTCTTCCTCAGATGGATCATATTCTTCTTTCGGAAGCTGCAGATATGGAATCTCCTCCACAAGCTTTTTGATGTTGTCCATACTGTCTGTAACAGTTTCTTTTTCCGTCGCCTGCATGATCTGCTGCATGCTCTTTTGCAGCTCTTCCTGCAGATTCTGTGTATTAAACCGTTCCGGTGAAAGCTTCACATCCGGTATCTGTACGGTTTCATTCACGATCTCACCGGAGTCAAGCTCCTCCTCCGGTCTGACCTCAACAACACCTTCGCGTTTCTGACAAAATCTGCGATACTTTTCTTCCTGCTGTTTATTTAACGGCTGATAGATCATCTTCAGTTCTAAGGCACGCTCTACATATGGACCGTCACCAAACCACAGTACCAGTTCATCACATGCCTCCACACACTTATCTGCCATACCTGCTTTATGATACAGACATGCAAGTTCAAATGCCCATTCTTCGGTATATTCCTGCTCTTTTAACTCCTCTAAAATTCCGATCAGAGTTTCTATATTTGCACCCTGGGCTTTGCAGATCTCGTATTTCAACACATATTTCAAATTATCATGTGGTGCGATCTCCACAAATTCCTGATAATAATCTTTCGCCTCATCAAAATTTTTCATTTTAATGGCAACTTTTGCCAGGCGATAAATGATCATTCTTCCAATTGGAGACCGGTCATATGCCATAAGCAAAACCTCACGGCTGTCTTCTAAACGACCGGTATTCTCATAAATCTCTCCAACTTTTACAAGTGCATTTACATTTTTTATTTTATTCCAGTTAATCGTATCAGCTATCTCTGCTGCCTTTTCATAATTATGTTCGGCCGTCAGAGATTTCATCTGATCCAGCTTTAATTTATATTCATATTTATCCAAATTATGCCACCTCAGAACGCGCTATTCTTTTGCTGCTTCTTTTGTTCTTAGTTTATCATACGCACATATAGATGTCAAAATTTAATCTTAGAAAAAAAAGCCATGATACAGGCAAAAAAAGAGGGTTTGCAGTCTGCCATACCCTCTTTTCTATCATTGATCTTATTCTTCTTTTTTACTCTCTTCTATGGATTCCTCGATATGTTTTCCATGATGTTTTTTCAACTCTTTTTTTGACGGATTTTTATCATAAACAGGCTGATTACTCTCCTTGTCAACTTTAGTCAGATATACATATGCCAGTGTATCTGTTGTAAGTCCACGCTTCTTTAAGAAATAAGATACCGTTTTCTGTGCAACATAATAAATCACTGCCATTAACGGCACACCGAGCAGCATTCCCGGGAATCCCCATAATCCGCCAAATACCAGAATTGCAAATACAACCCAGAATGCCGATAATCCGGTAGAGCTTCCAAGGATCTTCGGTCCAATGATATTTCCGTCGATCTGCTGTAACACAACGATAAAGATCAGGAAATATAATCCCTGTATCGGATTCTGAAGCACGATAATGATAAAGGACGGCACCGCACCGATAAATGGGCCGAAAAACGGTATAACATTGGTGACACCGATGATCACGGCGACTAACACCGTATCCGGCATCTTCATGATTGCAAGCACGATATAGGCGAGCACACCAATGATCGCCGAATCTAATATTTTACCACTGATAAATCCACTGAAAATCTCATTGCTCTTACGGACAGTATCAACGATAACATTTGCCCGCACCGGTTTAAACATCGCATATACGATCTTTTTCGCCTGTCCTGCAAAATGTTCCTGGTCTGCCATCACATAGACTGAAATGATCAGACCGACGATCACATTTAAAACGAATTTGACACCATAGATCACACCGCTTGTGATCGATGTAAGATAAGTCTGTACCTTTGAAAAAATATCATCTTCAAAAAAGGTCTCAACCGTATCCGTTATTTTGTCCACGCCCTGCTGTATCATGGACGCAAGTTCCGTATCACCGTTTGTCACCTCGTCTACCCATTTCGTCAGATCCTTTGCTTCCTGTGGAAACGATGTGATCATGCTCTGGATACTCGCAGAGATAGATGGAACGATCGCCGCCACTAAAAGCACACAGATTCCCACTAAAAATACCAGTGATCCGGTAATTGCTATTCCCCGTGATGTCTTTTTCGCTTTGCGTTTGCTTTTCATCCGCGGCTCTAAAAACTTAAGCAGGTGTCCCTCTAAAAATTTCATGATTGGATTTAACAGATATGCGATCACTACACCGATAATGATCGGCTGTAAGATCAAAGACAGCTTCTTCCAGAAGTCTGTGAATCCATTGTAACGGTAGATCATAAAGAAAAACAGTATGCAGCAGCAGAAAGTCACAAATACGACCAGTGCGATGATGACATACTGTGGTTTTAATTCCCATTCTGTTTCCTGGGATGTTTTTTTTATCTTTTCCTGTTCGTCCAAATTGCCATCCTCCGTCTTATCTAATATTTTCATTATAACCTTCGCAGACAGGCAACGCAATCAGATTTTGCTGAAATTTTTGTTAATTACTGGATTTTGCAAAAAGGGACACCGGTGCTCATGCGCCGATGCCCCAAAATATCAGTCTGCGGTTTTACCCTCTGTAATAATTGATCAGACAGCCCTTTAAGATGATCTCTCTCTCATCATCAGTCATCGCACCAAGTCCAAGTTTAAACTCTTCTGCCTTTCCATCTTTGATCACATACGCTGTAATCTCGGACTGTTTGTCCTCGACTGCTTTACGGATATTCGGGATGTATAAGTAGTCAAGATTCTTGAACGGCAGTTCGCCCTCCGGGATGATGAACGGAAGCATACCCCAGTTGATGAGGTTCGAGCGGTAACGCTTGGTTGCATACTCATTTGCAATGTTTGCCCAGCCTCCAAGTACTTTCTGGCAGGAAGCAGCCTGCTCACGCGCGGAACCGTCGCCAGGTTTTACTGCAAAGATGGTACTTCCGAAACCGATTTCTCCATTAGAATGGTTATCCTCAAACTTTGTCTCCGGAAATGCTTTATCGATCGCATCCATAACCGGTCTTAACTCCTCGACTGCCTCTAACGGACAGTTTCCGGCTTCTAACGCTTTCTGCGCTTTCTGGATCTCTTTTGCCCGGCCCACGTACTGCGGATCTTTTCTGGAAAGTGCAAACTCTGCGAGTCCAAGCGGGTTGGAACGGAAGGAGGATGTCTCTCCGGACGGGATCAGCTCGTCTGTGGTCGTGACCGGATCGTGGATCTCAGATACCACTTTTAATACCATATTTTCCGGCAATGCACTCATTGCCGGCCAGTCTTTGATGTTTGGTCCAAACTGGATTTCAACGGAAGGATCTGCTACACCCTTGCTGTCAAAGACACGGTTTGCGTAAATATTTTTATCGAAGAAGTACTTCGGTTTGCTAAAGTTCACATCCACATCGGTTGCGGCTGTCAAAAATCCCTTGTTTGCGGCTGTTGCTGCGATCGAACGTGCATCCATCAGCGCAACGGAGGCAACCTGTCCCTTCTGTACCTTGGAGCCTTCACGGTTCGGGAAGTTTCTGGTGGAGTGGCGGATGGAAAATGCGTTGTTTGCCGGTGTATCGCCAGCGCCAAAGCACGGTCCGCAGAATGCCGTCTTAACGATCGCACCTGTCTCCATCAGGGATGCAACTGCACCATTCTTTACTAACTCCATATAGATCGGCGTACTTGCCGGATATACGCTTAACGTAAACTCATCCGGTCCGATGCTCGCACCCTTTAAGATGTCTGCTGCATCACAGATATTCTCAAATCCACCGCCTGCGCAGCCTGCGATGATACCCTGATCTACATAGAGTTTTCCATCTCTTACTTTGCTCTTTAAGTCCAGTTTGACCGCACCGTCAAAACTTACCTCTGCACGTTTCTCACAGTCATCTAAGATGTCCATCAGGTTTGCGTTTAACTCTTCGATCGTGTAAGTGTTGCTCGGATGGAATGGCATTGCGATCATCGGTTTGATCTTTGAAAGGTCGATCTCGATCATTCCGTCATAATATGCCACGCTGCCCGGATTCAACTCTTTGTAATCCTGTGGTCTGCCGTGGATCGCATAAAACTCTTTTACTTTGTCATCTGTTTTCCAGATGGAGGAAAGGCAGGTCGTCTCTGTCGTCATAACGTCCACACCGATTCGGAAATCAACGCTTAAGTTTGCAACGCCCGGTCCGACGAACTCCATGACTTTATTCTTTACATAACCTTTATCAAATACTTCCCCGATAATGGCAAGTGCAATATCCTGCGGTCCGACACCTTTCATCGGCGTGCCTGTCAGATAAACGCCGATCACACCCGGCATATCGATATCATAAGTCTTGTTTAAAAGCTGTTTTACAAGCTCCGGTCCACCCTCGCCGACTGCCATTGTACCAAGTGCGCCATAACGTGTGTGGGAATCAGAACCAAGGATCATCGCTCCGCCTGCCGCAAGCATCTCGCGTGCAAACTGATGGATGACTGCCTGATGAGGCGGTACATAAACTCCGCCGTATTTCTTTGCGCAGGTTAAACCAAACATGTGGTCATCCTCGTTGATCGTACCTCCGACTGCACAGAGGCTGTTGTGACAGTTCGTCAGCACATATGGGATCGGGAACTTCTCTAATCCTGATGCTCTTGCTGTCTGGATGATTCCGACAAATGTGATATCGTGGGATGTCAGCTTGTCAAACTTGATCTGAAGTTTGTCCATATTGCCGGATGTATTATGATTTTTTAAGATACCGTGAGCAATCGTATTTTCTGCCGCCTGCTCTTTGGTCACTGCTGCCCCGGTCTTTTTTACGACCTCTTCGATGGCATTTGCACCGTCCGGTACCAGTTCATTTCCATTTACGAGATATACACCGCTATCGTATAATTTCATGGTTTCCTCCATTCTTTTGCCCATTTTCTATTAGATCCATTGTTTAAAATTATATAGACAGCATCAGCAAAAATCAAGTACTTTTACACGTTAAACCGAAAGCATTGGAAAGCGCATGCCCTATCTGCTGAAAACAGCCGTAAATTTACTCTCTTATTCATCCGTATCTATTGTTTCCCTGTACATCGGGAATGTGATCGAAGCCTTAAACAGATCTCCGTCCACCCCGATGAAAAAGATGCCGCCCATAAGCTGTGTCAGACTCTTTGCAATGGAAAGCCCCAGTCCGCTTCCCTCGGTCGTTCTTGAGGCATCCCCACGGATAAAACGCTCTGTCAGATCTCCCGCATTACTGTTTTCCAACGCAAGGGAACGCTCCGAAACATTTTTGATGGAAAATGTCACTTTTTCCTCCAGTACATGCACATCCACATAAACTCTTGTTTTTTCCAGCGCATATTTTGCAACATTATTATAAAGGTTTTCGATGACACGGTAGAGCTGTCTGCCGTCCGCAAGGATCATCACTTCCGTTTTCGGGAGTTTGGTGACGATTGTAAGCTCTTTCGCCTCAAATTTTTCATTAAACTCGCCTGCCGTCTGATAGATCAGCTCCACTAAGTCAATCTTTTGCATATCCAGTTTGACATTTCCGGATGTAATACGCGATGTCTCAACCAGATCCTCCGTCAGCTGCTTTAACCGCTGTGACTTGGCATCCAGGATGCGGATATAACCATTCACCCGTTCATTATCAATATGTTCCAGTTTGATCAGATTGACATAATTAATGATCGAGGTCAGCGGTGTTTTGATGTCATGTGAAACATTCGTGATCAGGTCTGCCTTCATGCGCTCATTTTTCGTACTGTCATCCACCGCATGCAAAAGACCGCTGCCAATATTGTTGATCGCTTCGGCAAGTTTTTTATCCTCACCATGCAGTCCTTCTGTGTCGATCTTGTTGCTTAGCACACCTTCCGTAATTTTTTCCACGCCTTCATATACCTGATAATGTTCCACTGCAGAACGCAGCAGGAGATATGCCTCCATGCCGCTGAAGATTAAAAGCAGTACCAGACAGATTACCCGGTGGTAATAAAAAGCTCCCATCGCAAGCACGAAACAGACGATCATGTGGACTGCAAAGACAACCAGCACGCTCACCGTCACCGTCCGTTTTTCAAAAAACTTGTCCATCCCTTTTACAAACCAGCAGGCAAGGCTGTTTTCCCACATCACTTCCGCCTTCATCCGGCGCACCATGCTCAGATAAAAAATGAGAAACAGTACATCAATCAATAGACTGACCGTTCCCGATGCGACCAACAGTCCCGACACGTTCCACGTTTTATTATTTACATGGGACAAAAGCATGATGAGCTCACTGGTTGCTGCAATAAATACGGCGGTCACGATCTCTGTTTTTATCCGGTCCACAAAATTAAGATGAACTCCTTCTTCCCCATCTCTGTGTCCGGTTGCAAGTGTCAGATATACAAGACTTAATACCCATCCCATCAGACTGACCAGCGCAGCAACAATACTGACTTTGATCCACGGATGCAGTCTTACATACTCCATCTCGGCATCATACAGATCGTCTTTTGCCGTCAGATCCGTATCCACTCCGATCACAAGCACCACATTTTCCAGTGGCAGATACATCTGGTTATTATAACTGTCAAAAAAGTAATTCTCCATGCCGCGGATATCCGTTCCAAATTCCTTTTTCTCCATATCATAGATCAGATAATCCCCCATGGTCTTTGCCTCCATGAGAACAGTCTGTGTATCAAACTCCTGGCCTTCCACCGAATCCGGCTGATTGGTATACCACACCCCATTCTGTTTATACCAGTAACAGAAATTGGTGTCTTCACGCTTAAACTCATTTGTATACTGCAGATAACGCTTATCGTCCTCCGCACTCCGCTTATTGCCTTTTTGTAACAGATGCAGATAATCGGTCAGTTCACTGCATTTCTGCTCCATGCATTTGGTATAGTAGCCCGAATTAAAAAAATCATCTGTACCGATATCCGTTACCTGCAGAATATTTTTGCTGATCAGTGATGCCAAAAGATAGACAGCGATGGTAAGTATTACCGTAAAAAACAGGTGCAGGATCATCCCTGCCAGCTTACTGCCGTATGTGTATGATTTCTTTTCCATATGAAGTCTCCATCCCCGTGCCGGACATTATCCTGTATGCCGGCGTACGGAATCCCTCCCAGAATCAGTTCTTGTCGATCTTGTATCCAACGCCCCACACAACCTTTAAATAGCGCGGCTCCTTCGGATTGATCTCGATTTTTTCACGGATGTGGCGGATATGTACTGCCACCGTATTGTCCGCTCCGATCGCATCCTCATTCCAGATGCTCTCATAGATCTGATTAATGGAAAATACCTTTCCCTGATTTTTGACCAATAATAAAAGGATGTTGTACTCGATCGGTGTCAGCTTTACCACTTCTCCATCCACGGTCACTTCTTTTAAATCATCATTGATCGACAATCCACCGACTGTATACACCGATGCGCTGTTCTCTGCCGCATTTCCAAGCTGGGTATAACGCCTTAACTGTGATTTGACCCTCGCTACCAGTTCAAGCGGATTAAACGGTTTCTCCACATAGTCATCCGCCCCGATGTTAAGTCCTAAAATTTTATCCGCATCCTCCGTCTTTGCAGACAAAATAATGATCGGAATGCTGCTCTCCTCACGGATTTTTAAGGTCGCACGGATTCCGTCCAGACGCGGCATCATCACATCCATGATCAGAAGATGAACCTCATTTTCTTTTAAGACCTCCAGTGCTTCTTCGCCGTCATATGCCTTTAAAATATGATACCCTTCCTGCTGTAAATATATTTCGATCGCTTCCACGATTTCCTTATCATCATCACACACTAAAATTGTCTGCATAAGTTCCTCCATTCTTTTTGTGTCTTACTTCAAGTATTACACCAGATCTTACATTTATTTTAACAGGAAAGTTTAAATTGTTATAGAGCGGATTTCTTAATATTCCTTTAAATTCCCACTGCATATACAACATTTCCCACATTTCTTAATTTAATTTAAGAAATTGGCCTTAAATTTAAGAAATACTTTATTGCATCCTATTCATCCCCGCCTTATGATATCTTTCGTACCCGTACTGGTACACACAGGAATTCCGTAGATTTTCCACAGTTTTCCCGTAAATAAAATAAGTTTTACACAAAACGGAGGATAGTGTGAAAAATACATTTTTCACACGCAAGATTTGTGCTTACGCACAAACTTGATATGCGCAAAAGACAGCGCAGGAATGGAGGATTCTTATGAAAAAAAATGTGCACACTGCAGGCAAAAGCAGAAAGCAGAAAAAAATCATGCTCCTTATTCTGGAGTTTGTGATCATTCTGCTCCTCGCCATTGCCCTTTTTATCACAACCAAATTATCTAAAATTGAAAAAAATAAGTTAGACATGAACGATGTCTCCATCAATGACGATCTCTCCGATGAGACAAAAGAAGCGATGGCTCATTACAAAACGATCGCACTCTTCGGACTCGACAACCGTTCCAACGGCAGCCTCTCCAAAGGAAACAGCGACGTTATCATGTTGGCAAACATCGATACGAAACAGCATACCATCAATCTGGTATCTGTTTACCGTGATTCTTATTTAGATACCGGAAGCGGCACTTACCAGAAATGCAACGCAGCCTACGCAAAGGGCGGACCGGAACAGGCACTGTCCATGTTAAATACCAATCTTGATCTTGCAATCACCGACTATGTAACCGTCGACTTCAATGCGATCATTGAATGTGTCGACCTGTTAGGCGGTGTCGACATCACGATCACCGATGATGAGGCAAGTCTGATGATCGGTTATATGAAAGAATTAAATGAACTGACCGGACACAATTCCACACCACCTGCCTCCGGCGGAACTTACACCTTAGACGGCGTACAAGCATGCGCCTACGCACGAATCCGTTATGGCGGCGGTG
>UMFU01011145.1_pt1 | contig 18944 bp, 20 predicted proteins | sample 1965091 | NCBI WGS metagenome assembly UMFU01 (sample SAMEA4836054, study PRJEB28245) | human gut metagenome | biome: gut microbiome; material: fecal sample | place: Denmark | collected 2008
TCCGCAGTACCAACAGCGAGGGACGGGTGTTCCGCATGAACATCGAGAGCAGCGCCAGCGAGCACTGTTTTCATAAGAACGGCACAGACAAGTCTCTCTATGTGTTCGAGGCGCCCATCGACCTTCTGTCCCACATTACCCTCTATCCATACGGCTGGCAGGAACACAGCTACGTTGCCTGCTGCGGGCTCTCCATCCAGCCGGTGCTGGAGCGGCTGCGGCAGAATCCGAAGCTGGACATGGTGTACCTGTGCCTCGACAACGATGACGCAGGCAATGACGCCTGCGACCGTATGACGGATACGCTGGAGGACATGGACTTGGATGTGGAGCGGCTCTGCCCGGTGCGCAAGGATTGGAATGACGATCTCTGCGCTAAATTCGAGAAGAAGGAGAAAGACACATGAACGAAAATGTATGGCCCCTGATTTTGCTTGGCGGCGGACTGCTGGCATTCTTGCTTGTGGTGTCCTTCCTCTCCAAGAACTATTCTCTCAACAATTTCAAGAGCAAAACCGTTGGCGACGGTCAGCACGGCACGGCGCGTTGGGCTACTCCCAAGGAGATCCACACGACCTATCATGTGGTCCCGTTTCGCCCTCGCCGCTGGCGCAAGGGAGAGGATCTGCCTACGGTGCAGGGCATCATCCTCGGCAGCATGGGCGGAAGAAAGCGCAGAGCTAAAAAAGGCGCGATTTCACAGGCCACTCACAAGCTGCTGGAGAGGCTCCGCCGTCCTACAGCAGGGAAAAAAGAAAAGCGAAAGCCGAAGAAAAAGCAATCGGCGATTTCCAAAATCAAAAATGTGGTGGAAGATCAGCGGGATGTCCGTGCGCTGGTGGACAGCGATGATATCCACTGCCTTATGATCGGCGCTTCCGGCGTGGGCAAAACGGCATTTTTCCTATACCCGAATCTCGAATACGCCTGCGCCTGCGGCATGAGCTATTTGGCGCTGGACACCAAGGGCGACCTCGCACGTAACTACGGCTGCATCGCATCGAAATATTACGGCTACAGAATTTTTCATTTCCCATTTTAAACGATTTTGATTCGCGTCGTAGGCAAAGCTACTCTGGAGATTATTGCAGCTGCTTCAGCACGTGTAATGGTGTCAGATGGTCTGAATGCTCTGGTTCTTTCATCTCCGGTCAAGATGCCTGCTCTGTAAAGAGCAAGTATCTCATCAGCGTATTCGCTTCGTTCGCTTACGTCAGGAATATAATCATAGTCAATGTCGTTGACAACGGCAAAATCAGATGTTGCTTTCGCGAAAATATGTGCTATTTGCGCTCGTGTTGCGTAAGCATCGAGGCTGGAATATTCGTCGCTCGAGACAATTCGATTTTTTACACAATAGTTCAGATAGGCATCATACCATTTACCATCATCTGATGCTGAAAAAGAGATTGTCTGGTTATTACATGTGGCATGGACAACAGCAGCCATTTTAATTGCTTCGCTCAGTGTGATATTGCCTATAGGGTGAAATGTACCGTCAGTATATCCGTTCATAATGCCCAACTGGACAACTGACTTTATAACGCCCTGTTGCTGACTTCCATACCATGCTGACTCATCCGCGTCCAGGAAGCCATAATAGTCGGTAGACGCACTGAACTTGCTGTCGGTATCTGTAAGGCTATCCGTATCAATGCAGGTAATACTATTCCGAATTGTCTCTGACCATCCCCATAGACGGCCGAGGTTGTCCCTATACTGCCACTCTGCCGGCAAATATATAGCCGTATTGTCGCCGTCTTGTTGGAAAGCCCTTGCTTCGGTGATTGTGTCTGATTTAATAGACAGCTGTTGGTACTCTTTCAGCTTGGAATTGTCGGAGAAACCGTTGGTCATATAAAGCTGCACAGAATCATCATTTTGCTTCTTGGCATGAACGATCAAACCGGCAGTGTCTCCCAGCCTTTTTCCGTCGCTGAGCCTCACAAGGCCGCCTCTGTTCAGACTATTGCTCTTTTCCGGGCCGACAAGATACGACAAGTACACCTCGTTACCGCAGCTTGTCATGGAAGCGTAAAAGTTCACAAATTCTTGGGGCAAAACCTTATTATCGCTAACTGGGATACTGTACTGATTGATCCATTTTCCGTGTTCATTCAAAAGGAATACCTTGCCAGTATAGGCATCTACAAAACATGGCCTGCCATTCAATGCCGAAATCGCATAAGGCTCTGTGCCAGCAGGAATGTCCACAGATTTGACGATCTCATCGCTATCCCAGTAACACAACGAACTCCCATTTTCCCATAAGGCAACATTTTCGCAGAGGACAACATTACTGGCCGCAGCCACATTAACATTGTCTTGAAGAATAAAAAGGCTGTATTGCGAACCCTTTGGATTCTTCGGATAAAATAGGTCAAGCCAAACTGAGCCATTTGGTTGGACAGACATATTCTGAATGATCATCGCATCTTCTAAATCTTCGCCGCTTCGATAGCATGCCTGCAATTCAAGCGTCTTTTCATTTATACAGGCTACTGCATCTTTGCCTATCGAGCTATCATGCAAAAGAAGCCATATATGATCGTCTTGAGCTATCATATCTTTCACATAATAGGAATCTATTCCGCAGCTCAGTTTAGAATTGTTCTCACGATCAATAGCCGCAACACTGGAATTGAATATGACCGCAACGACCAACGGGAGTATTATGCTGACCTTTTTGAGTTTGTCTATTCCGTTTCTTTCCATGAGCATGCCTCCACTGCAAAATCATTTTGTTTTATCAATAGCCATACTAAAGGAGCTGATGGGATAAGTCAATAATTCTTTTAACGTCTGATATATAGATGTAAAAAGAGAACACATTCTTACAAGGAATAACGCGCCATTCATTTTTCGACAAGTTAGCCAAATAAATATTTTCAGCTATGTGCAAAATGTTCTTCAAGTGGTACATCAATGTAAATTATAGGTTGTTTTCCGTGCCAAACCATACACGTACACTATAGATATTTCGAAATCCTTCAAGGGTTTGATATCCCCGCACATCTGTTATAGAATGGAACGAAAACCGGTCTGGGTGAAGAAATGAGATCTTGCTGGTCGTATTGCTTTTTATGTTGGGACAGCAATACGACAGCGGAGAACAGGAAATCTTCCAAAATTCCCGATAAAAATTCTTGCTTCGATGTAGTATTTCACCCCAATTTGCAAGGTAATAAATAGAAGGGTGTGATTCCTTGTGGATGATATCAAGATCATTGATTTGTTCTTTGCACGTTCTGAGCTTGCAATCGAAGCGCTGGACGGCAAATATGGGGCGATTTGCCATAATCTTTCCCGCAGCATTTTGAAGGATCAACAGGACGCGGAGGAATGCGTGAATGATGCCTATCTCGGTGTTTGGAATGCGATCCCTCCGCACAGGCCCAATCCGCTGTCCGTCTTTGTCTGCAAGATCGTTCGGAATATTTCTATCATGCGTTATCGGGCCAATACAGCTCTCAAGCGAAACAGCAATTACGACTCGACAATGGAGGAATTGGAAAATTGCCTTTCTTCCTCAGTCTCGGTTGAAGACTCTCTCGAGGAAAAAGAGTTGATTGCGATCATTGAAGACTTTCTCAGGGACTTGTCACAGGAAAACCGCGTGATCTTCCTGCGGCGCTACTGGTTCTCCGACAGCTATGCAGAAATTGCGGCTCGAACCGGTCTGACGGAAAAGAACGTCTCTGTCCGGCTTTCCCGAATCCGTAAGCAATTACAAACGCATCTTGCAGAAAGGGGTGTTTTGGCTTGTTGACATTGGCTCAGAAATTCTCCGGTGCAATGAATGGGATCGACGATGAGTTCATCGAAGAGGCGCTGACCTATGAACATTCCAAAAAGCGCAAGCCTTCCTGCGTACTGCGAATCGTCCTCGTCGCGGCCCTCATCTCCGTGCTTTTGTTCACGTCGGCGCTGGCGTTCTCGCCATCGCTTCGTGAGAACACGCTGAATGTCCTGGTTGAAATCTTCTCCGACCACGCCACGTTCCGTGTCGAGGGAGAGGAGCCAGCCGGATCCTATATCGCCGGTAAAATCGACTACTCGGCGCTGGAAGAGACCTATCGTCTTGATCCGGAAGGCTGCTACCGGGCCGATTTTGCCAGTGGCGCTACATTTTTCGGCAACAACGGTGAGATCATTTCAATCACCGTCGTGGCCATTACAGACGGCTTAGTAGGAGGCTTTGAAATTGCTGACAATGCAGAGTCAAAGTCCATCACGCTTTACGGTAAGGATGCTACGCTTTACTGGGGTGAGGACCAGGAATGCGCGGGAGAAACCGGTACAGAGGCCTACATCTTTCAGATTGATGAAGAAAACGGTTGGCTCATCAACTTTCGGAGCTTCAAGCTCTCGCCGGACGAGCTTGTCTCCGTCGCAGAACAGGTCAAAATCTCATAGTCCGCTTACATTGCGTGCAATGAGCAAATCCTTACACTCAATGTTATCGATGCAATGAGTTATCAGGAATGGCAGTATCAAACATCACGCGGCATATCGGCCACATTGGCGCTCGGCCCTGGCAGAGCACTAATTCTGACTGATTTGCCGGACAGCTTTATGACCATCATTATTTTGGCGAGAAGTACCGACGGCTTGACGCGGGATCTGCTTGAAGAACTGGCTGACAGCTTCGATCTTTCAAAGCTCACTCCGATAGTGCTGCCGGGATCTCTCTACATTCCATCACCTTAATTTTTCATTTCAGAATATGCAGGAGGCCTTTTATCATGCGCCAAATTTCGAGACTTTCGGTCATCGCCGTAAGTACCGCTCTCCTTATAACACTAAGTTCATGCAGCAGCACACAGAGCACGCTGGAAGCCGATGACCAGCCGTCTACTCCAACAGAAAAAAGAGAAATGACAACCGATGTGCCGGAAAGCAACAATGCCAGCGGTAAATCTCCGCAGGGATCTGTCACCGACACCGCAAACTTTGAAATAGCGGAAAACGAGGATGGCACAGTTATCATTAGCCGGTATATCGGTTCTGAAACAGATATTGTGATTCCCTTACAGATCGGCGGAAAAACTGTTTCCGCGATTGGAAACGTCACGGGTACGACCGGAGCGTTTGAAGGCTGCGCGAGCATAACCGCCGTGGTGATTCCGGATGGTGTGACGGAAATTCAGGACAACGCCTTTTACGGCTGCACTTCGTTGGAGACGGTGACGATCCCTTCCAGCGTTACACTCCTGCGCAACTGTGCTTTTTGTGATTGTCCCAATTTGCGTGCGGTCTACTTTGAAGGTGATGCACCGCAGCAAGCCAATTATGTATTTGATTCCACCGAAAATGTCACCATGTATTATCAGGACGGGACCTCCGGCTGGGAGAATCCCTGGCACGGACGTCCTGCGGAAGTATATATCCCCGAATAAAAAGTGCAAGGGCCATGCTCAAATCTAACATCAAGAGGACAAGCACCATGATGAAACGTCTATTTCCCACCGCGCTTGCGGTATTGCTCCTGCTGCTTGCAGGCTGCACAGCAAAGCCAGATACATCCAATCAATCAAAGCCCGCGGAGTATTATTTGACCGATACCGACCTTCCGCTGGATGATGCTGCGCGGCTTCGCGCCGCGCCGGATTTCCTGACGGCGGAACAGCAAACACTTTACAGGCAGGCGTTTGCGCTCTACAGCGCGATGTTTGACGGTGAAACGACCGGCATCGATGACGCCTTCCCCGCCGCAAATGGCCAAACCGAGTACGACGAGTACACGCCGGATGGCTCCGACTATACCTATATCAGCTCCCACAGCCGTTGGCAGTCCTGGGCTGACTTTGACCGCGTTATCCACGCGCTGTTTACCGATACGTTCTGGTCTGCCTGCAATGACAACGGCAACGCGCCGATCTACCTCGAGCACGACGGCCAGCTTTTTATCCTCGACTGCGCCTACGGCGACCAATATTACAACAGCAACATTCCCGACGAATTTGCTCTGACTGCACGGGCGGATGATCGGATCGACTTCACGGTGACGGCGCACTACTCTTATCCCTATCCTCGTCAGGACGAAACCGAGGCCGAGCGCGACGAGCGGCTGAAAACAAGCTATGAGTACACGCGCATCTATCCGGTCACGCTGGTCCATACTGACGCAGGCTGGCGTTTTGATGCCTTCACCACGCCGAATCAGGCAGATATGCAGCTCCTCGGCGAATGGGACGGTGTAGAGGAAACTGATTTCTATAACGCACGTACTTCTCTTTCCGCTGCCGAACTGCCCGTCTCCAAATAGCTTCGTACAAATTACGCCGCACCCGACTTTTTGACCGAAGAGCAGCAGGTGCTTTTCTATCACGCACTCAGCTTCTATTTTTGCTTCCGCGGTGAGGCTGGCAGTATCGATACATTTCCCCTCGCTCCGGAGCAGGAAAGCTTTGACACTTCGTACACACCAAAATACCCGGACGGTAAGGACGCCCCTTGCTAATCAAATAATCTTTCCCTCGAACGCCTGTGAAGCTAAGCGCAGCCGAACGATCTTGAAAGGTATCCTGTCAATGTCGGCTGCAGCGAATGGATGCCAGTCGGCACGACGGTAAAATTGAGGTGTAATGTCGTGCTGCGGAAATGGGTACAAGAGGGCGGGAACATCTTGCAAGGATGTTCCCGCCTGTAATTTGATCTGACCGAATATGGAAGAATTCATGAAAATTGGGATCTTTCACCAACGCGTGTTTTTACTTTCAGTGAGCAATTAGGCGCTAATATCTTCTGCATTTAGCAGTCAATACAAGCGGCATTAGCGCCTGGGATAAGTGTGCCCTACATATTGCAGGCATTTTTATTTTTCTATTTTTAACCGTAAGATGTTTCGGCCGCATGCAGAGCCTCTTGATATGTTAGGCCAAAGCTTTCAGGAAAATCTTCATCCTCAAAAAAGGCTTCAAGCACAGCATCAAGTCCATGCTGCTCAACTAGATAGTCAACGACGAGCATCGCCTGATAATAGGATAGTTCATTGCCGTTCTCTTCGGTGAAGTTTCCTCCGGAAAGTTCATTCCGCCGCTCGCCACAAGAGACAACGATGGGGCGGAAATCCTCCGCTCCAGCTTCCTCCGCCGCCTCGCGGAATAATCCCAGCGCGCGGTAATATGTCAACGGATTATAGCTCTCCTGAAGCCAGTGCGTGTGATAATACTCGACCAACTGGAGTGCGATGGTCTTACTCGGACTATCCGCTATTTTGCTGTAGTCCAGCGTTAGCAGCGCGTAATAATTGTCGCCATCAAATGTCTGTCCAGTCAAGCAAGAAAGATATGTTGTCATTCCCTCCTGCGTCCATGCAGGGTCCTTTCCCGTCTCGCGCTCCAGAAGAAAATGTATAGTTTCGTGCAACCAGTCCATTGGGCGGGCAACCGTCACAATGCCGCCATGCTTTTCCTGACTTTCCCCTACAGCGGTAAAACTCGTCGTCATCGGCAGCGCCCATTGTGTGCGAATGCGCTCACAAGCGGACGGTGCATATTCAGCAAGATGATCCCACAATGTTTGCATTCCCTCCGCATACTGCGACAATGCTTTCCAGACTTCCACAGGCGTTGCAAAGCTGCGCAGGGGGAGAAAGTTATACTGATGAACGCCGTGACGCATAATTAGCGGATACCGATAGTTTTCCCGATAAATCGCATCTTCGAGGAATTCCGTACCGTAGAGGTTACGGTATTCGGCTGCAACATCGATCGTACGTAGCCATTCATTGCGGTCACTCTCGGAAAACGGCGAAGCAATCACACGATCTAAACCGCCGTTTTCCAGCAAATATCCGACAAACTCCCCTGCTGTGCACTCTGCCATTTCCACAGTTTCTCTATTGGTGAAGTCGTCTATAAAATATGCCGCAAACAGAGAAAGCACAGATAGGTGGTCCTCATCTGCGTAGTACGCTTTGAAATCGGCACCCGTGCTTTCAGGATCATAAACAGCACGGGCCAGTCCGACAAGCGTGCCGTAATCATGCAAATCGTAAAGCTCTTCCAAAAGCCTCTTGCGGTAGGCGCCGCTTTGTATCTGCTGAGCAGAACAATACCACTCGTCCGCATCCGCGTAATAGCTTGCGGTCGCTGAATCCGCAATGCAAAGCAAGACATCTGCTCCACCGCAGCCAGTCCGCTGCACGGCAGTTTCCACATCGGTGTCAAACTGCTGAAGAATCTCTTTGCCAATCTCCTCGGAGTATGAGGACGCTTGTATATACAGCGTACCATATTCTGACGCAAGCTGGACGGTTTCAAACGGAAAATCTTCCTTGACTTCCTCCACAGTCTTTCCTGTACAACCTGCGGCAAAAAATATCAGGCAGATTATCTCTGCAATCACAAGACAGCGTATCCTCACCGCACAAAAATCATGAATCTTTAAGCCCATCTCAACCCTCTATATCATTCATTTTACCATTTTATTATCCTCTGCAGAAAGTGTTGTAATGATATTTAGTGTACTTTTTTCCTTTGCGAAGTATCAGCAACACTTGCATTTTTACCAATATAAGCCTCTTAATTAATCTTAATTAAACAGCCATCCACTTGCTCGAATACGACTCGTTTTGGACTTACTCTCCTTAAAAGGTCAGGGAGACGCTATTCGAAACAACATTCCCATCGCATCATCAGAAGATAAAGTACCAATTGGCACTGACAGCATAAGTTCATAGTAAATGTCATTCTCGCTGAAGTATGCGAAATAGAAATCAGTCCGTGAGCTACTATCCTGCCTGTAATAAATGCAACGATTATCACATTCCAAAAATTGCAAATCATTGCTATCGTCTATAATCAAGTCTATCGTACGGTCATAATCTGCAAGGAAACGCAATACACAGCCACCCTGAAGTTCGTACCGCGCAGAAATATGGTCTAATGTTGTTTTACTCTCATCCGTATAGACAAAACCCGCGCAATAATTCTCGACATCGCGTTGCCGCAAGTCTGGCAACCATATTTGCCCTTCTATGTGTGCTCTGGTTTCATCTATGGAAGCGTACGATGTTGTAACTACGCTGAGCATTGTCTGATGCAATCTCAGGCGAAGAAGCAGAGCAACAATTGCAAACACACATAGGGTAATAGTCAAAACTTGAACAGTAGTAGATTCTAAAAATTTTTTTGAAGAATTCAATCGCATTTTCGCCACCACTTTTTACAATTTGCGCAATGTTCTTTACAGGACCTATGAAAAACGGCAATTACTATTTGTCAAGAATCCGCACTTTCTGACAAATAGATGAAAAAGAAGGTGCCTTTCTTACAAAAAAGAAACAATCATTCAATTTCCGGCAAATTATCCAAAGAAACGCTTTCGGCTATGTGCAAAAGGTCGCCAGTACTTAATCGAGCCTGAATAGTAAACTGAATGTTTTGTTCAACATCAATCCAAGTGATAGCATTTCTGGTTGTTTCCAAATTTTTAGACAAGAAGATTTGACCCTCGCAACCATTCACTATGACGGGAATGCTATCTGCATTTTCCAAAACAAATATAGTTGCAGCGCCTTGTTGCATATAACAGTAGTGAAGTGTAATGGCAGAATCAATATCACCATTCTGATAAGAAATGAAAGTCTGTGTCCCAAACTCAATTCGCTGATCACGGTCTTCAGCGTATCCCTCCGGTAATTCAGTAATGGTATACTCCGGAAGATCTCCGACCATATCGTCACCCGCATAACGGTACGTCACATGTGTCTCATACCACTCAGTGACCCAGCGGATAAATGTCGCGCGAGCAGTTGGACTAACGACCATCAAACTGCCGAATGCAAGCGAGATCACCAGCAGTATGACAGCGACCCGCTTTAAGGCTCTTTTCCAAACAGGCTGCTTTCGATCACGCGCCCAGCGCAGAGGGTTCTTGAGCATTGCCTTGATCTGCCTCTGATGATGCGACGGTGTATACGGAATCGTTTCTGTGTTCGTTTCTTCGTCCAGTGCAATGGCGTCCAACAGCACATTACGCATGAAAAGGTCGAGTTCCTGCTCTGTCATATGTGAAATCCCTCCTTGACTGCAATCTCACGAAGCAGCGCGCGGCCGCGGGAAATGCGCGTATTGACCGCGGACTCTGAGATACCAAGATGCTGTGCAATTTCCTTGCCGGAGTAGCCGTTGATCAGCCGCATTTCCAGCGCCGCACGGTAGGTCGGGGGAAGCTGAGAGAACAGATGGACAAGCTCGTTATAGCTTGTTGGATCGCTGACATCTGCCGAAAAAGTATCCCAATCCTCTTGCGGCAGCTCTTTCTGTTTGCGCCTCAGAATCATAAGTGCTTCGTTTTTCACTATAGAGATGATCCAGAAGCCTAATTTCTTACAAGGAATTTCTGAAATCTCATCAAAATGATGGATCACCTGCAAAAAAGCGTTCTGCACGGCATCTTCGGCATCGTGAGGATCTCTCAAAATACGGAGCGCCGTCTGCTCAGCACGCACATGATTTTCTTCGTATAATTCTGTAAATCTGCGCTTATCTTCTTCGCTTTCCAGCGCAGCGAGTAAGTACGATAGCATGGACAACCTCCTCACGAGGTGAAATACCCCGCGAAATGATTATAAGCATCGTTTGGCAGATAAAACAAGTCCCAGAACTCAAGTTGAAACTTTGCACAAAGGGACAATGCTCTAATTGGCTGAAATGTCAAAAAGCAGAAATTATGTAAGAAATCGACCGCCTGATGCATTTATAAAGCAGCAAAATCAATTCGACGAACGACGAAAGGGGGTGTTTTGTAAAAGTAAAAATCGAGGTCCAACAACGATCGAAAACTTGTTATAAAAAGCAAGTTACAAACAGTACTACAGGAAATGCGATAAGACGATGAATTGTCAAAATATATCTATACAACAAGGAGGTTCAATCATGAAGAAGAGAATTATTCAGTCTTTACTTGCAATAGTATGCTGCGTTACGGTGGCCTTGAGTGCCATTCCAACCGCTGAGGCGGCAATGCGCGCAAGCGTTGTTACCGGCAAGGTAACGCTCAACGGTCAGGTCATTGATAATAAAACTGCCAAGTATCCGCTTCTGATTTACAGCAACATCACTTACTTTCCCATGACATATCATCTCAGCCGATTCATGGGTGTAAGCGCTGACTGGAACAATGGAAGCAAGACATTGGATATCACGGCCGGCGGCGCACGCACGGCTTATGTTGCCGAGACAGGGAAAAAGCAAAGCGGCAGCGTTTCTGTTACGCTTCCCAGCTATAAGATCAGCGTTAACGGCGCACAGATCAATAACAAGGAAGAAAAGTATCCCATTTTCAATTACAACGGAATCACCTATTTCCCGCTCACATGGGCTTATGCGGTTGACTCTTTCGGCTGGAGCTATCAGTGGGATGCTGTGAATGGTCTGCGTATCGATACCAGCTCAGCCTCGGCCCCTGCTCCAGTTGAACCGGGAACTGGCGACGCCGCGCTCGACAAGGCACTCACGATCCTCAACAGCAAATACGCCACGGGCGGCAAATACCACGGCATGCTTGAAGGCGGCGGCAAGAAGACGAGCTTCGACGCCGCGCTCGACGTCAGCAGCACACCGGATGTCACCACCGTGAAATTTACTGCCGAGCCGTTCCCGTTCTTTGATAACGGTGTCAGTTATTTTGCAAATTATTATGCTGTCAAGGGCGGCTTTGCAAGCGATGAACAGATTGGCATCTCTGGCAACAGCCCGGAACTAGGTGATGTTGGCTATCCGATTTATGCCGAGGTGGCTGTATGGGCGGAGAATAGCTACATCGGCAAATGCTTCCTTGACTGCCAGTTCACAGGTGCGCGCAGCAAACACATCACGGATGCAAAGCGTGTGTCCTCGTCGGGCAGCACGGAAACATGGGAGCTGGCAGTCACGTTTGCAAGCGATGGCTTTACCGGCTACACCGCGAGTGTAAGCGTCGATACAGCAAAGAGCGCTGTAACGCAGATCGTGATCCGCACCGCAAACTATACGCTGACGATGACACCTGCGTAAGAAGGTATCGGTGTTTTACGGAAGCTACGCTGTAAAAGTGTCTTGAAGCGGAATGCCATAACAAGATTGGGAGGGAATATGAAGGAGTATTCGGTGTGGATAGATGAGGCGGAGAAAATCGTCTCATTTCATGAGGTGGATAATAGTGAGCTTATCTATTTTGATCAGCGCGAAATATATCTGGCCTATCTCAGTGCGCTGACCACGCAAGGCTACCGGTTCCAGTAAGCCCTTTAGCTCATGCTATTTTGAAAGCAGTGATTATATGGAGATTGCAAATGAAACATTACCTAAAAGCATTGAAGCAAAAGAATTCTCTGCTCTTTTCTGTAGGGATCGTCATGCTTCTGGTACTCACATTCTATTTGAGCGGATGCTCGGGAAAAAACGAAGTACAAGACCAACCGAATAAAGTGGATACTGTCCCGAATCAGGCGGCATCAGCTGAGGAACCATCCTCAATTCTCTATGTGAATCATCAGTTGGGGTTTTCTATGGAGATGCCGCTGAATTGGATGGGGCAAGTTGAAGTTGAAGAAGAATATGGCCTTCACCACCAAAACGGGGGGAATTGTATCACCTTTTATCACAAGCCAACCCATGATAACGGCGAGGGCGGCATTCTTTTCTTTATTGACTGCTACCCCGGCGAATGGAGCGAGGACAACCCGCCGGTCATTGCAGGGCACAGCGTTGTCGTCGCGCAAACGGAAAACTATACCTATCTGCTCAGAACACCGAGTGATGTCGAATATAGCGAATCAGATCCTATGCTGGCAGAAGCCTATCAGTCTCTTATTGCACAGCAAGACTTTATTATCTCCCATATCTATGCAACCGGTTAGACCGTGATCCCGCCGAACGAGTAAGCGAATATTAAACGAAGTTCTTGCCATATCGATTCCAGTAAGCCTTTTCAGTTCGCAGCGTTACAATAAGTTAGGAGGAACGAACATGAAGTATCCTGTGATATTCAAAACCTTTTCCGTGCTTTTCTCATTGCAGTCAGATGAACGATGGATCGTCCCCATCTTTGGGGGAACGATCATCCTACTGCTTGCGTTTTCTGCGTGGCGGCTGTGTACGGAGAAAAAGGACAAGTGGCGTTACCGCAGAATGATGCTGCTTTCGCTGATCCTATGGGGAGTTGGAGAACTTCTGTGGCAGGTCAATGTGTCACAGATAATGATAATTTCCTCGATTTTAGCATTTGCTTCGATGTGGCTGTTTATATGTCAAACGGTGGTGTATGTCGTATATAAGGGGTATGAGGTATTAAAGCAGTTACACGCGAAAAAGCTACAGAGAGGAGATACTACGTGAAAGTTCAAAGAGGAAAAATCATCCTTCTGTGTCTTTGCCTTATTTTTGCAATGCTGATCATATCGGGAAAGGCCTCCAAACTTGGAACCTACCTGTATGTCCGATGCAACTATACGCATCTTGAAGAATTCGCTGCAGAAGTTATTCAGGCAGGGGCTATCCCTGATGACCGATACAAGAGGAGAGATGTTCGTTATTATCCTGAATGCGGGATGATTGAGTTTTCCACATTCAGCAGCGGATTCGGTTCAGAAACCGTCTATGAAGGCTTTTACTACTCCGATGAGGATGTTCCGTGCGGGTTCCAGGGGACAAGCATGAGCTTTCAATCTGACGGCGGCGGTTGGAGCTGGCATGAATCCGATGGAGATAACTTCGAGTACACAGAAAAGATCCTCGGGAAATGGTACTGGTATCGTATGCATTTTTGAAAAGCAGGATTACATAGAAAATATGAGCGGATAACTATTTGGCAATAGTTATCAATTTACCTCTAATCATCGGCACGCCATCTCTGCAGTATCAAAGGCGGCGATAGTCTCACGAGCAATTTATACCGGCTGACTAAGCACAAAACGTCACTGTCTCCCGCCAAGGGGGGACTGTGACGTTTTCCCTTTCAAAATTCTGTCCATAGGGTAGCGTCATCATGGCGCATCCAGAAAAGCCTACTCTACCGGAGGATACAGGACAGAGAAAGAACAAGAATATGGAGGAACTTATGAAGATGATCGTTAGAAGAACAATGCTGGCTGTCTGCACCCTTGTCCTGGCAGTGATCCTGCCCACAGCTGCTTCCGCTGCCTGCACAGGCTTTGATGACGTACCGGAGTCTGCGGACTGCTATGAGAGCGTGATGTATCTGGCAGAATGTGAGATCGCTGCCGGAACGGGAAATGACTGCTTCTCGCCGGAACAGCTCATCACTGTGGAGCAGTGGGCTGTCATGCTCTGCCGGGCCTATGATGTGAAGGTCGAGGGCAACTCATGGAGTGATCTGAGCCAAAGCGCTGTGGAGCAATCCTACCGGCAGGGCTGGCTGAACGAAACCGCACTCTCCGCGCCGCGCTCACCGATGTGTCGCAGCGTGCTGGTTGAGAGTGCTTTTGCCGCCGCGGATGTTCCGGTCTATGACAGCACGCTCTACGAGGGAGGGGCATCGCTCAGCACGGCTGACAACATCCTGCGCGTGGGGCGGGAGCTCGGGCTGTGCTCTGATGATGCGGATACCAATGCGCTCGTGACGCGCGGAGATGCGGCAATCATTCTTCATGTTGTCCTGACACAGAGCTTCCGCATTGAGGAACCGCCTGTACCGGTGACGTTGGTGAATGCGGCAGGTGTCAATGTCAACGATTTCCTGCTGGAACTGCGGAAATTACCCGAACAGGTCCTCGATGCCTTCAATGCCGCCGGCTGGACATATTGCATCGACTTCGACTACATGGGCGGCCTCAGCAAGAAACTGAACATGAGCTGCATTGGAGCCACCAGCTACGGCCAGAAAACCATCTACATCTCGGAGGCCAGCGCGACGCTCCACGAATTCGGACATTTCCTCGATTGGATGCTGGGATTCCCCGCAGAGCATGAACAGCTCTTTCGTGCAGAAGCTGCCGCCGCGCCGCTGCGAGACTATGCCAAAACCAACGCCAGAGAATACTTTGCAGGCTGCTTTGCCTACTGGGTGAAGTATGCGGAAAATGCCAATGCCATATCGTTGCTGCAAGAATGCGCTCCGATGACGTTTCGGTATATGGAAGAAGTAACCATTCTGCAATGGCCCGATTAGTATTACGTATATTTTAGGGATTTCCATAGTAGTAGTCCCTGCAGGTCATACAGCTCGATACAGTTGTACAATCTTTGCAATCGACATGCGGCGACAGCTACAAAAATTGATCCAGTTGCTCTTTTCACCATTTGATGATATAAACATAAGAAAGATTAGAATCTGACAAATGCAAAGATATCGAAAGACGTTGACCGTGATGAAAGCGAGATCATCCTATGTTAGTATTCCTTTTGGCTGCGTTGGAGAACGATGAGGACAAGAAGCTATTTACAGAGATATACGAACAATATCGGCCTCAAATGGAACGTACTGCAATGCATTTTCTAAAAAGTCACGCCGATATAGAAGATGCCGTGCAGAATGCATTCATGCAAATGATCCGACACTTTGAGAAGATTTACGAAATTCCATGTGAGGAATTGTCCTTTTGGATCATTTCCATAGTGAAAAATGAAGCACTTATGATTATCAGAAAAAGCCAAAAGACCGTCCCATTGGAAGATTGGGATGGTCTTGTAAGGGAATCGGAAAATACGTCCGATTATACTGAGCTGGTAGATCTGTTTACGAAACTTCCGCCATCATATCGCTCCGTACTGGAAATGAAAATCCTTCACGGATTTTCTGACAAAGAGGTTGCGGCTCATCTGGGGATCTCGGAAACGGCAGTCAGTTCGCGGGCATCCCGCGGGCGCAGCCTACTTCGTGAAATTGTCAAAAAGGAGGGCTTCTGCATATGACAGACCAAGAGTTAGATCAGTTGATGCAGCGTGTTTTATTGGATGCAATAAAAAGTGACTGCAGCAATATGTCCTGTGAAATTCCCAACTTTATGCCCTCTCATAGATATCAACATCAGATGGCAATAATGATTGCCAATCCTTTAAAGTGGGCGCGTAAGCGAGCAAGGCCACTATGGAAAAAGGTATTGCAAAGAGTTGCCGTCATCCTTATCGTGTTCTCTTTGAGCCTTGGGAGTTTGATGATCATCAGCCCAAGCGTTCGCGCCGCAGTGGTCAATTGGGTGACCGAATGGTATGAAACCCACATAACATTTAGATATTCGGGTTCTCCGATATCCGGGGAAATGCCTCAGTATGAAATTGTGGAATTACCTGACGGTTATGTCAAAGTTGAGGAGCAGGCGCTGTATGGCGCTAATTATGTTTATAAAACCTATTACAATGAGGACACCGATAGAACAATGTTCTTTAATTATGTCTATATGCAGCAAGGTTCTGCGTGGGATTATTCCACAGAAAATGTAGAAGTCATCCCCGTTTCTGTTCACGGCATGAAGGGACAAATGTTTTTAACCGACGATTGGGAACATGAATGGAATACTATTACATGGATTGATGCTCAGAATAACATTCAGTTTTCTATAGACGGTAATTTTGACGCTGATGACATTTTGCACATAGCTGAAAGTGTTTCGCTGGTCAATTCGACAAAGTAATAATTACCACTTTTACAGTGTGAGGATAGGGTCTCCTTTTGCATTTACATAGCAGACGCCGCAAGGTGCTGCCGTAAAATGCAAAAGGAGATTTCTCATGAAAAGGCGCGTCCTATTTCGTTGCTTCTACCAAAGCGGCACTTTCGGCTATGTGCAGTATGGACAACCTCCTCACGAGGTGAAATACCCCGCGAAATGATTATAAGCATCGTTTGGCAGATAAAACAAGTCCCAGAACTCAAGTTGAGACTTTGCACAAAGGAACAATGCTCTAATTGTTTGAAATGTCAAAAAGCGAAAACTATGTAAGAAATCGACCGCCTGATGCATCTATAAAGCAGCAAGATCAATTCGACGAACGGGCGACGAAAGGGGCTGTTTTGCAAAAGTAAGAATGATGTTTTTATACATGCAGTGCAATGCGTAAGTGATTACAATATATGCCATTCCTACGGAGGTTCTTTATGAAACGAATTCATATCTTTCTTTTTCTTTTTGTAACCTGCTTCATTCTAAACGGATGTGGCGCTCAGAATCCAAGTGATTCCGGTCCAGAAGCGAAAGACCACACCACAGCTACTGGGAATACAACTTTACCAGAAAGCACTATTACTTGGTTTAACACAGAGTACTTCAATTCCGGTGATAGTGTTAACATGCGAAATATGCTGCTGAGTAGTCAGTATAGCACAATTGCTGATATCCTCAAACACCTCGGGGAAAGGACACTTTATCAGGAGCTGCGATAAGATGCTTTCTTTCATGGTGTCCCTCCGTCACGCTGCCTTGGCAGGAAAGAACTGCTTTGCCTTTGTGAGAAGCCACGCCTTGACGCCGTTGCGGCAGGTCATGCCGCTGACCTGGCTGTTGCAGGTCGGCATCGCACACATGGCGCAGGCGTAAATATGATTGTCCAGTACGATCTCCTCGGACAGCTGGTCAATAAACCACGCAAGGCCCACAGGGAGCGTATAGGGAGCAAGGCCTTTGGCGCAGTGACCGCACAGCACGATGCCCGTAGTAACGGGCTTTTTACAGGTGCCACACGGAACAGGACGAGGACGGCGAAGAAACCGGTGAGGATGTGACGCGCGACGATAGCTGGAACTATGCCGATGTTCTCTGGAACGGGATTCAGGCAAAGGCGGTCACGGCGGCGTTTGAGCAGCTTTCCTACAAAGAGCAATGGTATCTGGAAAAGCGGAACGCCATCTGCATGACCTGCGGGCGCGTCAGCCCCTTGTCCACGCAGTCCACCTTTGAAGATTTAGCGGTGGATTTTGAAGGAACGACAGCCAGCGGTGCGAAGCGATTCTATCGGCGGCACATTAGGCAAGCTACGGCTGAAGCTGCTGGAAAGCGGTGTGATCCATACCGTGACACTGAAACAAACCGATATGCGAAAAAAGAACAAAAGAATAGCCGCCGCTGTCTACCTGTATCAGGCGGACAGCGACGGCGAATGGGGCAAGCTGCGATTTGATTTTGAAAACGGCGCAGCGGAGATCGTGAGGCTGGCAGATTGGGACACGACAACGTCCAACATCTTTGCAAAAACGGCGATACGGTTTGTGCAGGGCTTACCGGAAGCGAGACTGCTGAACTCCGTGGTCGTGCCGTTTGAGATGGACGTTCTGGAAAGACCGCTCCCTCTGACGAAAGCGGCAAAAGAATCGAATGGCAATTCCTCACACACGATCTCTCTGCGGCAGACGGAGCGCTGGAAAACAGGTGAAACGATTACCGCTGCTGTCTACGAATATCTGGTAGACAGCGACGGCGAATGGGGTGAACTGCGGTTTGACTTTGAGAACGGCACAGCCGAGATGGTAAAACTGGCAGATTGGGACACAGTGAAATCTAACGTCTTTGCAAAAACGGCGATACAGTTTGTTCAGAGATTGCCGGAAGCGAGAATGTTGAAATCTGGCGTCGTGCCGTTTTGGAAAGGCAGGGCATAATTACCCGCAGAGCATGACCTTTACACAGAACAGGCCGTCCTGATAGGTAACCGTACTCACCCCGCCGGATTTTTCTGCGATGTGACGGACGGACTGAAGTCCGACGCCGTCTCCCTTTCGCTTGGAGGACTGAAAGACACCACCTTTTTCGCGGATGACTCCGTCATAGGTGTTTTCAACCTGAATCAGTGCCAGACTGTTGCCATGCAGATAGGCTGTCAGTTTGATCCTGCGTCGGGCAGGCGCAGTGCGCAGGCTGGCTTCCAGTGCATTCTCCAGCAGATTCGAGAGGACCAGGCACAGATCGATCTCGTCTACAGGAAGACATTCCGGCAGATCGAGCTGCACGGAAAATGGGATCTGCTCCCGCTTCGCAAGTGCGCAGTAATGCCCGACCACGC
>UMFU01021636.1_pt1 | contig 18791 bp, 19 predicted proteins | sample 1965091 | NCBI WGS metagenome assembly UMFU01 (sample SAMEA4836054, study PRJEB28245) | human gut metagenome | biome: gut microbiome; material: fecal sample | place: Denmark | collected 2008
TTTTTCCCATCTGCGCATTTGTTGATGTAAATTATACTATAAACCGGGCTTTTGTCAATCGACAATTTGTAACCTGAATCAGCCCAAAGATGAAGCATTTTTAACACCCCTTGCATCCCCGCCCGAACCGCTGTATACTTTTGATATCCGCGTACCTGCGTTTTGTAGGGTATGTGCCAATGGAGAGGAAAAGGGATCGACCTATGAAATTAAGAGAATGGAATGCCCATCTGCATGGGCTTGTTGTGTTCCGCGCCCTGCTGAACGACCCTGTTGTGGCAAAGCTTTTAGACCTGACCGACCGCATGGAGGCCGGCTGCTCCTCCTACGGCCCGGTGTGCGATGCCGTAGCCGCCTTTGAGGCCGCTTTGTTCGAGTACACCACCAACTGGGGCAGCTACCTGAGCAATGCTGTGCTGGAGGCCGAGACCATCTGCGTGCGGCAGGCCGCTGCCGGGCAGCTGGACGCGCTGCTGCAAAGCGCCTTGGACAGCGAGCTGCAGTTTTTGCAGCAGCTGTGCGGGCTGACGTTGGACGAGCTGTTCCAGACCGCCTACTCAGAGCAGGCGCAGCGGCCGGAACTGGCTTTCCTGCCCCGGTGGCAGACCTGTGAACTCGACCTTGCCGCCGCCTACACCCAGCGCATGAGCGAGGTAGGCAAAAAGGGCTACGGTATGTTTGCAAAGCACCATGTATTCACGGTGGAGAACGGCCAGCTTGTGCCGGTAAAATACCCCGACCCGCAGCGCCTTTCCGAACTGCCCGGCTACGAGAAGGAACGGGAAAAGGTGATTGCCAACACAAAGGCACTGCTAGCCGGGATGCCCGCCAACAATGTGCTGCTGTACGGCGATGCCGGTACCGGCAAATCCAGCGCGGTAAAGGCCATTGCCAACGAGTTTGCGCCCGAGGGACTGCGGCTGGTAGAGGTGAAAAAGAACCAGCTGTACCAGATCCCCGACCTGATGGACAAGCTGGCGGCAAACCCGCTCAAGTTCATCCTGTTCATCGACGACCTGAGCTTTACCGCCAACGACGACAACTTTGCCGCCCTGAAGGCCATTCTGGAGGGCAGCGTAGGCGGACGCGCCCGCAACATTGCGGTGTACGCCACCTCCAACCGCCGCCACCTCATCAAGGAAACCCTGACCGACCGCACCGGCGATGACATCCACGAAGCCGACACCCGGCAGGAGCTGATGAGCCTTTCCGCCCGGTTCGGCCTGACGGTCACCTTCCAGCGGCCGGAGAAGGCCCGGTTCGAGACCATTCTGGAGGAGCTGGCAAAGCAGCACAACATCCAGATGCCCACCGAGCAGTTGCTGCTCAAGGCCGAAGCCTTCGCTCTGCGTGCCGGCGGCCGCAGCCCCCGGGTGGCCAAGCAGTTCATCGAGCAATGCGAGGCCGGGGTGCAGAAGTAAACGCACCAGTTTTAAACGTTATCAAAAAACGGGACACCAGAGCATCTGCAGATGCTCCGGTGTCCCGCTTTTGTTCTCTTTATTCGCTCAGTCCCGCACGGCGATGCACTCGATCTCCAGCTTTGCGCCCTTGGGGATGGCTGCCACCTGCACGCAGCTGCGGGCGGGGAACGGCTCGGCAAAGGCCTTGGCGTACTCTGCGTTCACTGCGGCAAAATCGTTGATGTCGGCCAGAAAGATCACCGTCTTGACCACGTTGTTCATGGAAAGCCCCGCCTCGGCCAGAATCGCCTTCAGGTTGGCAAGGCTCTGTGCGGCCTGCTGCTCCACGGTATCAGCCATGGTGCCGGTGGCTGGGTCTACCGGGAGCTGCCCGGAAACAAACACCATGTTGCCCAGATCCAGTGCCTGACTGTAAGGGCCGATGGCGGCAGGTGCGTTGGTGGTAGATACGACTTTCATGGTATATTTTCTCCTTTATATTACATCAGGTTTAGAACAAATTCGCTTTTTTCTTCGGATAGAGCCAGATGAGGGGGTAATTTCCCGTAAGCCGCTGCTTGCCTGTGCCCTCATCCGTCTGCTCACTCCGTTCGCATCCACCTTCCCCCGTCCGGGGGAAGGTTTTCACGCTTGCAAACGATGAAGTTTACACCCGCTCGCTGACCAGCTGGAAACCGGCCTTCGTCAGCTCGGTGCGGATCTGCTCGATCTGGGCGGCATCGCGGGTCTCCAGCGTCAGCTTGAGGAAGCAGCTGGAAATGGGCATATTGGGGTCGGAGCCATCGTGCTGCACCGACACCACGTTGCTGCCGCAGCGGGACACCACCTCGGCCACCTTTTTCAACTGGCCGGGTTTGTCCTCCAGTGCGATGGTCAGGTTTGCCTTGCGGCCGCTCATCACAAGGCCGCGGGTGATAACGCGGTTCAGGATATTCACATCAATGTTGCCGCCGGAGATGACGCAGGCCACCTTTTTGCCCTCCACCGGCAGCTTGTGGAACAGCACTGCCGCTACCGGCACAGCACCTGCACCCTCGGCCACCAGCTTCTGGTTCTCCATCAAAGAGAGGATGGCCGCTGCGGTCTCGTCCTCGGTCACGGTGACGATATCGTCCACATACTGCTCGCACAGCTGATAGGTCAACTCGCCCGGGGTCTTGACCTGAATACCGTCCGCAAAGGTGGAGGCAGCTTTCAGGGTCTGGTACTTGTGCTCGTGCAGGCTGCGGTACATACTGGGAGCACCCTCGGCCTGTACGCCGTATACTTTGACCTCCGGGCGCAGGGTCTTGATGGCAAAGGCAATGCCGGAGATCAGTCCGCCGCCGCCCACCGGCACCACCACAGCATCCACATCCGGCAGCTGGTCAAGGATCTCCAAGCCGATGGTACCCTGCCCGGCGATGACCTGCTCGTCATCGTAGGGGTGGATAAAGGTCATGTCGTACTCCTTTTGCAGCTGCACGGCCTTGTCGTGGGCTTCGTCGTAGGTGCCGGGCACAAGGCAGACCTCCGCGCCCAGATTTTTGGTGTTTTCCACCTTCATCAGGGGTGCGCCGTCCGGCATACAGACGATGCTGCGGATGCCGCGCCGGGTAGCCGCCAGCGCCACACCCTGCGCATGGTTGCCCGCAGAGCAGGCAATGACGCCCTTGGCGCTCTCCTCCTCGGAAAGCTGGCTGATTTTATAGTAAGCGCCCCGCACCTTAAAGCTGCCGGTGGCCTGCAGGTTCTCGGTCTTAAGGTACAGCTGGCAGTCCTTGGACAGCTTGGGGGCTTCGATGAGGTCGGTCTTGCGCGCTACGTCCTTCAGCACAAAGGCGGCGTGGTAGATCTTATCCAGAGTCAGCATGACAGATACTTCCTTTATTTTTCGTGATGTCATCCAGTATAAGTTACAAAAATTGTTTTGTCAAATGAATTCCATTCACGATAAAAGGCGTAAAAAAGAGAAAGGCAGTGGTAAAGCCACCGCCTTTCTCTTTTTATTCTCATTACCGCCCACGGCCACCGCCGCCGCCATGGCTGGAACCACCGCCCATGCCACCGAAGCCGCCGCCAAAGCTGCCGCGCCCGGCACCTCCCCCGAAGGAGCCGCCGCCCATGCCGCCAAAGCCGCCGTAGAAGCCGCCCGGCGGGGGCGGCGGGTTATGCGGGCCGCGCCGCCGTCCACGGGGAGGCCGCGGCCCACCGAAGCACCACAGCCAGCCGCAGGGGCTGGCAAAAACATAGGCCATCGACCGGATAATGACGATGAGCAGCACAACGCTGACCACAAGGGTCAGGATGTCGGTCAGGGTGCTGCCGCCGCTGCTCTGCCCGCCCTGATAGCCGGGCTGCACGGTGCTGCCGTTGCCGCCGGAAAGGCTGACTCCGTAAATATCCGCGATGGTGTTTGCCACGTTGCGGGCACAGGTGGTCACCGCGCCGTCATAATTCTTTGCGGCGAACTGGTCTTCCATGGTCTGGGCGATGGCGCTGGACTGCTTTGCCAGCGTGGTGTTGCGGAAGCCGTCGCCATAGGTCAGGTAGTAGTCGCCGTCCGCATACTGTGCCGACTCCATCACAAGCAGGATCAGAACACCGTTATTGTTGGAGGACGAACCGATGCCCCACGCGTTGAAAGCCTGTGTGGCGTAATCCTCTGTGGAATCATTGCCTGTGTATTCTACTGTCAGTACACCGATATGCGCGCCGCTGCAGCTGGATTCCAGCTGGGCGTTCAGTTCGGTGATGGTCTGCACGGTGCTGCTGCTCAGCACACCGGCACCATCCACCACGCACTGATCCTTGGGCAGGCTGGGCAGCTGGGCGGCAAAGGCCGCCGGGCACAACACCGCTGCGCTGACCACCACGGCCAGCACCAGTGCGCTGATGCGTTTTGCAAAGTTTTTCATGCGAAGGGTTCAACCTCCTTCACGCCGGACAAAGCGCCCAGCACACTGGCCGGGAAGCCGCCGACTTCCTTCTGATATTCATACACCGCCGTATTGTACTGCAAAGTACCAATGATGGTGGCTGCGCTGTTGAACTGGCCGTACTGTCCCTGCACCGCACCCATCTTCATGGGGTCTGCGGCCTGCTCCTGCAATTTTGCATACAGCTGGTCGATGGCAGCGCCCAGTGCCTGATCGGCCTGATACAGCGCGTGCATCGTGCTGCCCTGATAATAGGGCAGCGAGGTCAGCGACTGGCTTTTGCCGCCGTTCTGCACCGCCTGCAGACAAGCGGAGAAATCGTTCAGAGCCGTCTGTGCAGCCAGCACCTCGGCGCTGTCTGCGCCAAAGGTGTTGGATGCAGTGGTAAGGATATTCGCCGCCGTATTCTCCCGGGTGGTCAGCTCCTCGCTCAGGTTATAACCGTTGTCGGCGGCGACCCCTGCGGTGAACCACTGACGGGCAGTGTTGTACTTGCCGCGCAGCTTGGCGCTGCCAAAGCCGAAAAAGGCGGCCAGCATCACCACTACGCTCAAGGCCAGCGCCGCCGCCCGGGTGGAAAGCGCTGCGGGCAGCTTTGCTTCCAGTGCGGCCAGCTTCTGCTGGCGGGGCGTCAGCGTTACGGCCTGCTCCGGCTTTGCTTTTTCGCGGTAGCTGCCCGCGTCAAAGCCGCCGGGAGCGGTTTGTTTGTTCTGAGAAAAATCAGCGTTTGCCATTTCAGCTCCGGATCTCCATCATTTTGGTTTTCAGTTCGTCCTCGATGCGGGTCAGTTCCTGCTCGGCGGCAACGCGCTTTGCGCGGCCCTCGCTCTGGATCTTGTTCAGCTCGTCCAGCGTCTCGATCAGGCTCTTGTTGGTCTGCTGCAAGGTCTCGATATCCACGATGCCGCGCTGGCTCTCCTTGGCGGTCTCGATGGTGCCCAGCTTCAGCGCCTCGGCGTTCTTCTTCAGCAGATCGTTGGTCATGTTGGTCACAGCGCGCTCTGCCTGCATGGCCTGCTGGCTGTGTGCCAGACCCAGTGCCAGCACCATCTGGTTCTTCCACAGCGGGATGGTGTTCACGATGGTGGACTGGATCTTTTCTGCCATCATGGTGTTGTTGTTTTGCAGCAGACGGATCTGGGGGCCCATCTGCAAACTGATATTGCGGGTCAGCTCCAGATCATACAGCTTTTTCTCAAAGCGCTCGCACTGGTCGGCAAGGTCACGGGCGGCCTGTGCGTCCTCCGGCAGACCGGAGACCTTGGCCTTATCCATAGCCTGCTGCAATTCGTTGGCACGCACATCGGCCAGCTTTTTCTTGCCGGCAAGGATATACATGCTCAGCTCCTTGAAGTATGCCATGTTCAGCTCATACATTTTGTCCAGCATGGCGATGTCCTTGAGCAGCTGCACCTGATGGGCCTCCAGCATGGACTGGATCTTTTCCACGTTGGTCTCAGTCTTGTCGTACTTGGTCTTGAGGGCATCCAGCTGGCTGGTTTTCTTCTTGAAGAAACCCATGATGCCCTTCTGCTGCTCCTCGTTGGCGTCAAAGCTCTTCAGCTCGCCAATGAGGTCGGTGATCATATCGCCCACCTCGCCCAGATCCTTGGTGGACACCTTGGAGAGGGCTGCTTCGGAGAAATCGCCGATCTTCTTCTGGCAGGCAGAGCCGTACTGCAGCACCTGCTGGCTGTTGGTGATATCGATTTTCTGGGCAAACTGATCCACCATGGCCTGCTCCTCGGGGGTCAGGTTCACCTGTGCCTCCGGGGCGGGAGCTGCGGCGGGCTTTTCCTCCTGCGGCACAGCGGCGGGGGTGGGGTCCAGCGTCAGGGTGGGCACTGCGGGGGCATCCAGATCAAAGTTCAGAGTATTGTCAGCCATAAGTGATTCCTTCCTTTCAAAATCCCGAGGGGATGTTCCGTTTTTACTTGCTCAGACCCTGCCCTTTCAGCATATTCTGCAAAACGGTCAGGTCTGCGGACAGGTCCATGCTCTCTGCCGCGTACAGGGCATCCAGCTGGTTTTCAAAAGCCGTGGCAATGGAGGCGGCGTTGTGCTCCACCTCGGCGCGGATGGCGGCGGCGTTCTCGCCCCGCACACCCTGCTTTGCCAGCTTTGCGTACTGCTGCAGAACGTTTACGGCGTCCGGCAGATAGTAGTTGGCAAACCGGCGCACCTGCTTTGCCTTGGCGGGGTTTGCTTCCACCGCTTCCACGATGGAGCGTCCCGCCTTTTCCATGCGGGTCATAGCGGCGGACAGCTGCGGGTCGGGCAAAGCCTCGTTCAGCGCGTGCAGGGTGTCCAGCTTCTGCTGGATATCGGTCAGCATCTGGTCCACATCCTCCACACCGGTGTGGAAGGGTACCTCGTGCTCCACCACCCGGGGCGGGCAGGTCTTTTTTGCCACGCCAAAGGCCACGGCGGCACCGCCCAGCGCCACCAGCAGCGCCCATAATTTGTATACCGGCAGCACCGCGCACAGCACCACGAACACCAGCGCCATGGCGTAAAAAGGCAGCACGCTGGGCTTTTGGGTGCGGATGATCTTGCTCATGGTCATTTCTCCTTGTCCGGGGCAGTGCGCCCCTTATGATATCCATAATACAACGTCCGCAAAAAAACGCAAGTATCCCGCAAAAGAATTTACAGCCTTGTCATCATTTTACGATCCAGTCCGCCAGCGCAGCGCCCCAAAGCTCTTCCAGCCGGGCGGGGCTGCAGGCGGCGTTGGCGGGGCTTGTACTGGGCAGACGGACAGCCGGAATGCCGGTAAGCGGCTGCTGATATTTTGTATAGATACGGTAAGCTGTGGCACCGTTGCAGAACACCGCCCGGATGGGTGCCTTGCGCAGCAGCCCGGCGATATCGTTGGGCACCACATCCCGGATGGAGGCATCCGATGCGCCGGTGATGGTGCAGCTTTCCAGCGTGTCCCACAGCGCCAGCCCGTGACGCAAAAGCAGCTGCTTTTTGGCGGCGATATCCTCCCGCACGGGCAGCGGCTCCCCGGTCAGCGCCGCCAGCAGCGGCCAGAACCGGTTTTGCGGATGGCCGTAGTAAAAGGCCATCTCCCGGCTTTTGGGGCTGGGCCATGTGCCCAAGATCAACGCCCGGCTGCGGTCATCGTACACCGGTGCAAAGCTCATAAACTGCCGCCTGCGCTTTCAATATTGCCCCATGCAGAGCCAAAATCTTTGCCGGAGGGCTCCGCGCGGGGGCCGTCGAACCACAGCTCCTCGATCAGCGCCGCCACGCCGTCCTCCCGCACGTCCCCGATGATCCGGTCGGCAGCGGCCTTGGCGTCCGGGGTGCCGTTTGCCATGCAGGCGCTCAGGCCGGCGACTTTCAGCATTCCCACATCGTTGGCAGAATCGCCCACAGCCACGGCATCCGCCAGCGTAAGCCCCATCTGTGCACACAGGTCGGCAAGCCCTACGCCCTTATCCATGCCGCCGCGCACGATATCGTAGTAGCAGTAGCCGTCCGCGTTCTGCGCGCCCGTCTGCATCCAGTGCAGGCCAAGGTAGCCGTATTTTTCGTGGAAGCGCTCCACTTCCTGCGGCGGCATGGCGGCAAAGGCGGCGTGGGGCATATCCACTAGATGCCTGTCCTGATCCTCGCCGTCCACGCAGTCCAGCCCGGGGCTGTTCATCATCTGATAGCCGGTGTGAAGATACTCGTACTCGCAGTAGGCGTAATAGGCATCCCGGAAGTTGAATTGCAGCGGGTAGTTATAATCCTCGCAGAAATCCACCAGCACATACATCTCCTCGCTGGTAAGCGGATGCTCGGCTATCACGTTGCCCTGCCTGTCCACCACGCAGGCACCGTTGCAGGTAATGGCGTAGTCGTACCGGATGCCGCCCAGCTGGTTTTTGTCCCGGATGCCGGGGTAGGAGCGGCCGGTGCTGAGCACGAACTTGCCCCCGGCGGCCTGCAGCTTTTTCACCGCCTTTACCACCGCCGGGCGGGGCTTTGCCTCGCCAAAGGGCATCAGCGTGTTGTCGTAATCGCTTGCCAGAATCTTATATTGCATGGTCATCTCTCCTGTGTGCATCGTTTTCTCCCAGTATAACACATTTCAAAGTCCAGCGGGAGAGGGAGAAAAGAAAAATGGGACAGCAGAATACCCGCAGGCATTCCACTGTCCCGAAATCCAAAATATTTTCCTTATCAGGCAAACACCGCCACGACCACCTGCATGGCCACGCCCACAAAGGCACCGGCGGCCCATGTCAGGCCGGTGATGAAGAGGTTCTGCTTCCACGAGGGGTTGGCGCGCCACAGCACAGCCAAGCCCACACCCGCACCGGTGCACAGCCCCGCCACAAGGCTGGAAAAGCGCAGCGCACCTTCCACATACAGCTGTGTCAGCAGCACGCTGGCGGCGCAGTTGGGGATCAGCCCCACCAGAGCCGCCACCACCGGCTGGAAGAAGCCCATGCCGCCCAGCATCTCGGCAAACACGTCCTCGCCCACGCCTTCCACGATCATGCCGAACACCAGACTGAAAGCGAAGATGAACACAAAGATCTCCAGCGTGTGGCGCAGCGCCGCCTGCCAGATGGGCTTTTCGTTGCCCTCGGCATCGCTGTGCTCCTCGTGGCAGTCCACCTCGTCCGCATGGCCGGTGTAGCCGCCCCGCAGCCCCTTGGGCAGCACGCCCCGCAGCACAAAATCCAGCACAAAGCCCACCACGATGGCGTACACCACCTTGATGACCATCAGGACGGCCAGCTTATCCCAGTAGGTCGGCATGGAGACCAGCAGCGGGATCGCTTCGTCGCTGGTGGCAAGGTACACCGCCATCAGCGTGCCCAGCGTGATGACCCGGGAGGCGTAGAAGTTGGACGCAATGGCGGAGAAGCCGCACTGCGGCACACAGCCCAGTACCGCGCCCGGCACAGCGCCCCAGCGCCCGCTGCCCGCCAGCAGCGCCTCGATGCGCTCACCGTGGCGGTGCTCGATATACTCGATCAGCAGGTAGGCCAGAAACAGAAAGGGCAGCATCTTGGCGGTATCCACCAAGGTTTCGCCCAGAACACCCAAAAACAATTCCATAAATAATCGCTCCAAAGACCCGCAGGGGGTCGTCTCTCAACAATTTGCAATCAGTTTGCATTTTCGTGCAGGGAAGATTATACACGATATCCTTTCCAATTGCAATACCAAATTGCAAATTGGTTGCAATTTTATGTTATGGAACATTGCAGCGCGTAAAAAGCGTGAAAAAGAGGTTCTGAAAAGCCCGCGGGCTTTTCAGAACCTCAAAATTTCAAATCATTCTTCCGCTGATGATGCGCAGAGCAACGCGGAGCGCATTCCAAATCGTCCCACGCGGCAAGGAAGCTGCGGTCTGTTTTACCCCTTCAGCGGTACAAAGCCCACAAGGTCTTTGACCACCTCGCCGCCGATGATCAGACCGGCCACTGAGGGCACAAAGGCGTTGGAGCCCGGCACGGTGCGCCGTGCAGTGCACTTGCGCTGAGTGCCCGGGGGACAGATGCAGTGGTCCTTGCAGCTGATGGAGTCATCCTCGATGGGAGTCATGACAGGCTCCTTGGAGTAGACCACCTTCAGGTGCTTGATCTTGCGCTTGCGGCACTCGATACGCATCACCTTGGCAAGCGGGCAGACCGAGGTCTTATAGATGTCAGTCACCTCAAAGCGGGTGGGGTCCATCTTGTTACCTGCGCCCATGGAGCAGATGATGGGGGTGCCCGCCTCCTTGCATTTCATCACCAGCGCCAGCTTGCCGGTAACGGTGTCGATGGCGTCCACCACATAGTCGTACTGGGTAAAGTCGAAGTCGTCCTGCGTCTCCGGGCCAAAGAAGCACCGGTGGGTGGTCACCTTGATGTTGGGGTCGATATCGTGGATGCGCTGTTCTGCCACATCCACCTTATACTGCCCTACCGTGCTGCGGGTGGCGATGATCTGACGGTTGAGATTGGTCAGGCAGACCTTATCGTCATCGATCAGATCCAGTGCGCCCACGCCGCTGCGTGCCAGTGCCTCCACCGTATAGCCGCCCACACCGCCAATGCCAAACACTGCCACCCGGGCGTGGTGCAGCTTTTCCATAGCCTCTGCACCCAGCAGCAGCTGGGTACGGGAATATTGATCCTGCATTTTGTTCTCCTTACTTTTCTACGCGGGTGATGGTGCCGCCGCCCAGCACCACATCACCCTGATACAGCACGGCAGCCTGTCCCGGGGTGGGGGCACGCTGGGGCTGGTCGAATTCCAGCCGGAAGCCGTTTTCTGCGGGGTAAACGGTGGCCTGCTGCTCGGCCTGATGATACCGGGTGCGGGCGGTGACCCGCAGCGGCCCGGTCAGCGCCGGAATGGCGATCCAGTTCACATCCTCTGCGTAAACGATGCGGTCGAACAGCTCGCTTTCCGGCCCGACCGTGACGGTATTGGCCTGCATATCCTTGCCGCAGACGTACACCGGCGCACCCAGCGCAAGGCCAAGCCCCTTGCGCTGCCCCAGCGTGTAGCGCACTGCGCCGCTGTGGGTGCCCACCACCTTGCCGCTCCGATCCAGAAAATCCCCGGCAGGGTAGTGCTTGCCGGTAAACTGCTCCATAAAGCGGGCATAGTCGCCGTCCGGCACAAAGCAGATATCCTGACTGTCGTGCTTTTGGGCGTTGATAAAGCTGTGCTCCTGCGCGATCTTTCGCACCTCGGTCTTGTGCAGCGCCCCCAGCGGCAGGCGGATATGTGCCAGCTGCTCCTGCGTGAGGTTATACAGCACATAGCTCTGATCCTTGCCCTCGTCCAAACCCTTTTTCAGCAGCCAGCGGCCGGTGGCTGCATCCTGCTCCACCCGGGCGTAGTGGCCGGTGACCACATACTCCATGCCGTGTTCTTCCGCCCAGTCCAGCAGGTGGCGGAACTTCATATATTTATTGCAGTCGATGCAGGGGTTGGGGGTGCCGCCCGCCTCGTAGACGCGGATAAACTTTTCAATGATCTGCGCCCGGAAATCGGCGGTGAAATCCAGCACCTGATACGGCATATCCAGCGCAAAGGCCACCTCAGCGGCGTCCTCGATATCCTTTTCCGAGCAGCAGGTCTGGTAGCCGGACTGTCCCAGCGTTTCGTTGTGGGTAAGCCGCATGGTGATGCCGGTGCAGTCGTAGCCTGCCTGCTGCATCAGGCAGGCCGCCACCGAGCTGTCCACGCCGCCGCTCATGGCAATGAGGGCGCGGGGACGGTTTGCAGGGTTCTGAGTGGTCATAGGTTCTCCTTTTATGGATTCAACATACTAAAGCAGTAGTATAATACTACCGCAGCATAAACCGCTTGTCAAGACGCTATAATTTTCTGCGCCGCAGCCAGCAGTGCCGGTTTTTCGTTGGGGTACTCTGCGCGGATGACGCCGTCCAGCAGCGCCTCCAGCACCCGGCGCAGCGCAGGCCCTGCCGGGATGCCCGCCGCCATCAGGTCGCGGCCGTTCACCGCCAGCTGGCTCACCCGGCAGCATACGCCGTCGGCCTCCAGCTGCCGCGCCCGCTGCGCCGCAAGGGCGCAAGCCGGGGCAGCTTGCGGGCGCAGCGCCGCGCACAGCGCACACAGCCGCTCCACGGTGCACAGCCCATATCGGCCTAAAAACTGCCGAATGTGGATATCACCGGGGTGTGCAGAAGCTTTCTCCTCGGACACGAGTCGGGCCATTCCATCGCCCGCCCTACTGCCTGCGGCAGCAGGGTCCCACCCCAGCGGACGGTCCTCGGAGAAACTTCTGCACACGCCCTCCCCTGCCGTTTCCCGCACCAGCACGGCGGTCTCCTCGATGCAGGCGTTGGAGCAGCGCAGCCGTTTAAGCACCCGGCGGGTGTCGGTCTCGCCCAGAGCGCCCAGCAGCGCCGCCCAGCGCACCGGCAGGTTTTCCTCCCCCGCCGGGCAGGCATCCACCACCGGCTTTGCGGCTTCAAGCGCCGCCGGGGTCAGCTCCGGCAGCACCACAGCCAGCACGGCGGGTTCCAGATACGCCCCCGGCTGCGGGGCAGCCAGCAGCTTTGCCAGTTCCTCCTGAATGCGCTCGGCAGAGATGCAGTCCAAGTGCGTTGCCAGCTGCCGCGCCGCCCGGGCGGTGGCTGCGTCCAGTGCAAAGCCGAACCTTGCGGCAAAGCGGTACAGCCGCAGAATGCGCAGCGCATCCTCGGTAAACCGCTGCTGCGGCTCACCCACTGCCCGCAGCAGACCGTTTTGCAAATCTGCCTGCCCGCCAAAGGGGTCTACCAGGCCCTCGGCTTCATTATAGGCCATGGCGTTGATGGTAAAATCCCGCCGGGCAAGATCCTCCCGCACATCCGGTACGAACTGCACTTCGTCCGGGTGACGTCCATCGGTATAGCTGCCCTCGGTGCGGAAGGTGGTAGTTTCGTACAGCTGCCCGCCGTATTTGATGGTGACCGTGCCGTGCTGCAAACCGGTGGGGATGCACTGCTCTGTCCCGAACAGTTCCATCACCTGTTGCGGCAGGGCACTGGTGCACAGGTCCCAGTCGTGGGCGGTGCGCCCCAAAAGGCTATCCCGCACGCAGCCGCCTACGGCATAGGCTGCGTAGCCCGCTGTGTGCAGGGCGTCCAGCAGGGCAGCTGCCCCGGGGTCAAGTGTCAGCTTCATTCCTCGTTCTCCTCGTAATGCAGGGTGATGCGTTTGCCGTCAAAGCCGCATTCTGCCGCCGGGAAGATGCTTTGCGCCTGTGCAAGATGCTCCTCCGGGTCGGTGATCATGGGGGAATAGTGCACCAGCCACAGCCGCTTTGCCCTGGCCTTTTCCGCCAGCGCCGCGCTCTGGCCAAAGGTGCTGTGCCCCCACTGCGCGGCCTGTTCCTGCTGCTCCGGCAGGGCATAGGTGGCATCGCAGAGCAGCAGGTCTGCCCCCTGCGCCGCCTGTTCCAGCGCCGGGCAGGGCGCACTGTCGCCGGAAAAGACGAACCGCAGCCCCTTGCGGGGCGCGCCCAGCACCTCGGCGGGCTGTACTGTGCGCTCTGCCAGCTGCACGGCCTGTCCCCGCTGCAAAAGCCGCCACTGGGTCACCGGTACGCCCAGTGCCCGCGCCTTTTCCGGGTCGAACCTACCCGCCCGGGGCAAGTCCAGCCGGTAGCCCAGACTGCGTACCCGGTGCTTTGTTGCCACCGGCAGCAGCGTTGCCCCGGCGGGCCATCCATCCGAAAGAGCATCCAGCGCCACAGGCTGCCCGGCGCGGCAGACCAGCGGCTTTACTGCGTAGGGCAGCGGCCCGGTCAGGGCATACACTGCCTGCCAGACCTCCAAAAGCCCCTCCGGCCCCAGCAGCGTCAGCGGGCGGGTGCGCCCCTGCGCCCCAAGGGTCTGCAAAAGCCCGGGCAGACCAAAGATATGGTCTCCGTGGTAGTGGGTCAGGCAGATGGCGTCTGCGCGCATCAGGTTCACCCCGGCGCGGCGGGCGGCGGTCTGGGTGCCCTCGCCGCAGTCCAGCAGCAGGCTGTGCCCGCCGCACTCCGCCACAGCGGCGGTCAGGGCGCGCTCCGGCAGCGGCATGGTGGCAGCCGTGCCCAGCAGTGTAATGGTCAGCATAAGCAGTTCCTCCGTGGTTCTTCCCTGTTATCTTACCACAAACCCCGCCGGTGCACAATTCTTTCTGCCGCAGCATAAGCTGGGCAAAGCCTTGAAAAAGGAGGGCACAGCCTATGCAGCGTGACCGCAGAAAACGCTATTCCCCCGCCCGGCATCCGGTGCTTTTGCGCCGGGTGCTTTTGGTGCTGTGCATTCTGGCGGTGCTGTGGCTGGGGTACAGCTGCATGATGCCGCAGCTGCTTTTTTCTGCCCGGGGCACCATGATCTTTGTGCCGGACCCACCGCTGCGGGGGTAGCGGGAAAAATTTTCATTTCATGAAGCACCAAACGCAAAACAGGGCTGCTGCACGTTGCTTTGTGCAGCAGCCCTGTTTCCAATTTATAAACTTTCCAATACCTTTTTCCCGGTCAGCGGGTCGGGGATGCCCAGCAGCGCCAGTATAATTGCCATGCGGATATACACACCGTTATGCACCTGATCGAAATAAGCGGCGCGGGGGTCGTTGTCCACGTCCGGCTTGATCTCGTCGATGCGGGGGAGCGGATGCAGCACCGGCATGGTGGGCGGTGCCATCTGCAGCAGCTTTTCGTCCAGTTCATAGCAGCCCTTCAACCGCAGATAGTCCTCCTCGTTGAAAAAGCGCTCCTTCTGGATGCGGGTCATGTACAGCACGTCCAGCCCGGGCAACTCGGCCTCAAGGTCGGCGGTCTCTTTATAGTTCTGGTGCAGCGGAGTCAGGGTCTCGTCCTTGACGTACTGCGGGATGCGCAGTTCCTCGGGCGAGATGAACACGAACCGGTTGCCCTCGAACTGGCTCAGCGCGGCGGTGAGGGAGTGCACCGTCCGGCCGAACTTGAGGTCGCCGCAGAAGCCGATGGTCAAATGATCCAGCCGCCCCTTGCGCTGGCGGATGGTCATCAGGTCGATCATGGTCTGGGAGGGGTGGGCGTGGCCGCCATCGCCTGCATTGATGACCGGCACCCGCGCATACATGGACGCCCGCAGCGGTGCGCCCTCCTTGGGGTGGCGCATGGCAATGACGTCTGCATAGTTGCTTACCACACGGGCAGTATCGGCCACCGTTTCGCCCTTGCTGGCGCTGGAAAGCTGCGCCCCGGCAAAGCCCAGCGTCTTGCCGCCCAGCCGCAGCATGGCCGACTCGAAGGAAAGGCGGGTGCGGGTGCTGGGCTCGTAGAACAAAGTGGCCAGAATGCGGCCGTCACACAGGTGGGCGTAGGGCGCGGGGTCGGCCTCCATCCGGTCGGCAAGGTCGAGCAGTGCCAGCTGCTCGGCCAGAGAAAAGCTGCCGGGCTCAATAAAATGTCTCACAGCCATTCTCCCTTCAGCACAAACTTTTCGCGCTCCGCGCCGGTGGAAACGAACTGGATCTCGTGCCCCAGCTGCTTTTCAAGGAACTCCACATAGGCCTTGGCTTCCTTGGGCAGCTCTGCCCAGCTGCGGCAGCCGGAGATATCCTTGTTCCAACCGGGCAGCAGCGTGACCACCGGCTGCACACGGTCAAGGTCGGACAGGGTGTCGAAGCGGGGGACTTCCACGCCGTCCAGCTTGTAACCGGTGATGACCGGGATCTGCTTCATGCTGCTCAGCACGTCCAGCTTGGTCAGCGCGATCTTATCCGCACCCTGACATTGCAGGCCGTAGCGGCTGGCAACGCAGTCAAAGGGGCCTACCCGGCGGGGACGTCCGGTGGCTGCGCCGTACTCGCCGCCGGCCTTGCGCAGCTTTTCGTTCCACGCTTCGTCCATTGCATTCTCTGCTGCAAAGGGGCCAGCGCCCACACAGGTGGAGTAGGCTTTCAGCACGCCCACCACATGGTCCAGCTTGCAGTTGGGGATGCCCGCACCCAGCGGCGCATAGGCCGCCAGCGTGTTGGAGCTGGAAGTGAACGGGAAGATGCCGTAGTCGATATCCCGCATTGCGCCCAGCTGCGCTTCCAGCACGATGCGCTTGCCGCTGTCGTGCGCCTGCTGCAAGAAAGCGCCCACATCACAGATGAAGGGCGCAAAGTACGCCGCCTGCTGCCTGCACCAGTTCAGCAGGGCATCGTAGCTCATGGGCTCCTGATGGTAGCAGCCCGCCAACTCCATGTTTTTGGCATCCAGGATCATGTGCAGACGGTTCTGGGTGCGCTCCTCGTCCAGATGCAAAAGGTCACCCAGCCGCAGGGTCTTTTTGCGGTACTTGTCGCTGTAAGCGTAGGCAATGCCGCGCCGGGTAGAGCCGAACGCGCCGCCCTTTTTAGCAAGGCGGTCCTCTTCCAGCCCATCCTGTACCTTGTGCCACGGCATGGAGATGGTAGCTTTATCGGAGAGCTTCAGGTTCTCCGGCTCCACCTTTACGCCGCGCGCTTCAATGGCCTCCATCTCTCCGGCCAGATGCTCGAGGTCGATCACCATACCGGTGCCCAGCACGCAGGTCACCTCCGGGTGCAGGATGCCGGAGGGCAGCAGGTTCAGGATGAACTTGCCCTTCTCGGTCACAACGGTATGACCGGCATTGTTGCCGCCCTGATAGCGCGCAACGATATCGGCATTTTCGGCCAGCAGGTCGATGACGCGGCCCTTGCCCTCATCGCCCCAGTTGATTCCAGTAACAGCGGTCAGCATAAACTTCATTTACCTTCTTTTTCATTCTTGTTTCCTGTTCGCGATGTTTATTATACGAGCGTGCAGAGAATATGTAAAAAGTATCCTGTGTATAGCAGCAATATGTTTTTTACATTGCAGAGGCTGCTGCCCGCATCCGGCACAGCCGCACCGTAAAAAGCGCTTGCAATTCCGGCGCGCCGTGCTATGATACAAGAAGAGCATAAAGCCGCTTCTGCCGCTGGCCGCGCCGGAAGCCCGACAGGAAAGAGAGGCTGCACCTATGTATGTGGACTGGGAATACTATAAAATCTTTTACTATGTGGCAAAGTATCAGAACTTTACCCGCGCGGCGCGGGTGCTGGGCAACAACCAACCCAACATCACCCACGCCATGAACCGGCTGGAAAGCCAGCTGAACTGCGTGCTGTTCATCCGCTCCAACCGGGGCGTCACCTTAACGCCGGAGGGAGAGCTGCTGTATTCCCGCATTGCCTCAGCAGCGGTGCAGATACAGGATGCCGAGGAGGAACTGAGCGCCACCGCCACGCTGGAGCACGGTGCCATCAGCATCAGCACCACCGAGACCGCTTTGAACATCTACCTGTCGGAAAAGCTGCGCGCTTTCCATACCGAGTACCCGGGCATCCGGCTGCGCATCTCCAACCACTCCACCCCGCAGGCGGTGCAGGCGGTACGCAACGGCGAGGTGGATTTTGCCATCGTGACCACCCCCGCAGAGGTGGAAAACGGGCTGAAAATGGTAGAGCTGATGTCCTTTTACGAAGTCCTTGTGGGCGGCAGGACCTTTACGGCGCTGGCCAGCCAGACCCTGAGCCTGAAGGAACTGGCCGGTTATCCCCTGATCTGCCTGAACGAGGAGAGCATGACCCGCAGCTTTTACCGGCAGTTCTTTCTGGAGCACGACGCGGTGCTGAAGCCGGACACCGAAGCCGCCACCACCGACCAGATGCTCACGCTGGTCAAAAGCGAGTTGGGCCTGGCCTTTATGCCGGAGCCCATGGCAGCACCCCTGCTGGCCAGCGGAGAGCTGGTGCAGCTGCACTTGCAGGAGATCATCCCCTCCCGCTCCATCTGCCTTGTGTACGACCATCACCGCCCGCTGAACACCGCCGCCCGGAAATTCCAGCAGCTGCTGACCAAGGCCGGGACACGGAGCGCAGAGCGTAAATAAAACCAATACTCCGGGCGTTATTACACGACTGCAATCCTAACGGTTTCTACAAAAGGCTTCCCCCGGTCGGGGGAAGCCTTTTGTTCCGACAGCTTTCAGCCAAAAAGGGCTGCTGCACCAATGATGTGCAACAGCCCCTTTTTTGTTATTTCCGGGCGCTCTGCGTCAGCTCCCGCTGCTCCTCCTGCAGTTCCTGCTTCAGGGTGCGGTCGATCTCCCGGGTCTCCTGCCGGATGGCGGTCAGGTCTTTTTCGATGACCGGGTTCTCTTCCAGTTCCTCCCGGATGAACATCAGCGTAAAGCTGACCAGCAAAAAGCAACAGGAGAGCCAGATGGCTCTGCCGCCCAGCTGCGCCGCGCTCTTGCTGCCCAGCCCTGCCCCCAACGCGAACAGGAATATGATGCCGAAGTAGCGCACCATCCTATCCTTTGCGTGGGGTTCATGGGACTTGCGCCAGATGCAAAAGGCCTCCACGCCGCTGCGCAGGTCGCCGATGCACATGGTACTGGCAAAGGCGTAGCCGTTCACCTTGCGGAAAGCCTGTACCTGCATGGCGCAGGAGAAGGAAACAATGGCGTTGGCCAGCAGGTTCTGCGATTGCGGCAGAAAGCCCACCGCGAACAACAGCAGCACCTCGCCCAGCACCACCAGCTGCCGCCAGTGCAGCCGCTGCATTACCTGAAAGTGCTCCCGCATTTTTTCCGCAGCCAGAACCCCCAGCGCAAAGGCGCACAATGGCACCAGATAGTGCAGCACCTTATCCCACCGGCCATCCATGATATTGGTGCTCAGCAGCACGATATTGCCGGTCTGGGCATTGGCAAACACCTTGCCCCGGAACAGATAGGTGTAGGCATCCTGCAAGCCGCCGGACAGCGAAAGGAACACCGCCGTAAGAAAGGACTCGGACATTTGCCCGTGATGCTTTGTTTTCATACTTGTACCCTCTTTTCGGGCTCTATTATAATACATTTTGCAGCAGTTTCTGATATCATTTTTACATACCGGCTATGTTTTCCGCTCCAAAAGGCACAAAAAGCGCGGGTGTCCTTCCCTATTTCACCGCAA
>UMFU01031690.1_pt1 | contig 18426 bp, 28 predicted proteins | sample 1965091 | NCBI WGS metagenome assembly UMFU01 (sample SAMEA4836054, study PRJEB28245) | human gut metagenome | biome: gut microbiome; material: fecal sample | place: Denmark | collected 2008
CCCCTATTTGGTCTTAAGCGGTTTTCCCCATTCTACATTTTTTCGGTAAACGGTACATTTTAGACGGGTTAACGGTAACCTAAAATTTGACACGTTGCGCGTATGGGTGTATTATACAGATATCGAAAGAGAAAGAGAAGGGAGAAAGCGGAAAGTAGAAAGAACCTTGAAAACAGAATATAGATTAGATAACAAGATACCCGCTCATTAATGGCGTTGCGGATAGGGGTTTACTATGAGGTATTCCGTTAAAGTTGTTCGCAAATATTACAATACTAAAGCAATTATCGAGCAAAAACAATCGGATGAACGTTTTAGTGATTCGCTAGACTGTGCTTTACTTGCCTATAATTCAAATATTATAGGCGAGCGCATAACTAGCGAGATGCATTCGGTTAATGGCAGTTCTAATATATATGTTTCGCTTATTGCATGCATTGACGGTGAGGCCGTTGTATTAGAATCTACTTTCATTCATAACGGTGAGGTGCAAAAATGAAGCGTTTTACTATTTGCGGCTTGCGTGCTTTCGTTGACTACGTTAACGAGACTGTGCCGAAAGTTAAGGGAAAGCACTTTGATATTCAATCCGCATGCGGCTACCACCGTATCATTATTAAGGGCGACGGTGGCGAATATGGAACAGCCGCCGAAAACATACATTCTAAGGGCGGTACGCCGCGTGAGTGTGTTCACGCTTTTAGTCAATGGCTTTTAGAATCGACATGCCCACGTGACGCATACGCTAAAGTAGTATCGTATATCGTTAATCGTAATATTTAATCATTAATAAGCATTTAAGCAACGCCATTAATGAGCGGGTAAAACAAACTACCATGAAAGAGGTAACATAAATGCGTGACGATTATTTGTTTAATGACGAGATGAAACGCGATTTTATCTGCCATCCTACAGCAGATGCACCGGGTTTCTACAATGAAGGAGAAACGCTTTCTGACGTTTACGGAAAGCATAGCGACGGAAAAGAAGCGGCGTTCAGGTATTGTAAATGGATTTTTAACAAATACCGTAAATACCAGGCGTTTGATTTTGCAATTCGTTCGCACAACTCTTTACGTTTGCCGTTAATTTTAAATTCGTTAATCCGCTTAACGGATGCATAATGATAGCTGTTATTACAAAATGTAAAAACCAACTTTATTTCGCATAAGGGGCTATCATGGTAGGCATCATTTGCAAGCATTACGATAATGGATTAGGCAAAAATATAGCGTTGCAACTCTGCATTCTTTAACTAAAGATAAGCGGGGAAAATACACGATGAAAGATATTCGATATTATAACGGGGTAAATGGGATAAACAATGCCTAAAGAAATAATTCTAGCCGTGGCGTTTATCGCCACGGCGGCGGCTTGGATACGTTGCTTAATTGTTCAACGTAAGTTGCAAATATACAGTATTTTGCGCGAATCCAAAAAAGCGCAAGAAAAAGCAGAAAGTGAGTATAAAAGTGTATATCGCAGTTAACGCGCTTTGGGGTATCGCCGCTGTTTGGGCGTTTACCCTTATAGTTGCCTATGTGTTAGGCGCTGAATCAAACAGATAAAAGTTGGGCGGGGTTAACAACCCTGCTTAACTTTTATCAAAATTACCTGAAATTAACATTCGCCTGTCCGCTATAGGACGATGATCGTCAATATTCTAAGCGATGACCGTCAAATTAGAAAGGAACGATGACCGATGTTTGTTGTGGAATACCTGATGACTGCTTTCAACGAGGATGGGGGCATCATCGAGCAGGAACGAAATACCAAATACTTCGATGACCTTAAACAGGCAATGAGCCGCTATGACAAAACTTATGAATTTCTTTGTGATTACTGTTCCGATGCTTGGGACGTTTATGTTATCTCGATTTTCGGTGGTAGCGAGTTGTTGAAAATGCAGACTATTCGATGCGAAAAGGAGAAATAGCCATGCAGTATCATTTCAAGCTCTACGACGATGGCGATTGCATCGATGAATTCGATGAAGAACTGTACGACGATGAGGACATGAAGAATTTCGCGCATTACATTCTTGTTCAGAATGACCAACACGCAAGGATTTTCATTTGGGATGAATACGGTAGGCGTTACGGTTATCAACTAAACCACGGGAAGCTCAAATGGGTGGGAAGGATTGGAAAATGACTGAAGAGGAATTCCGCAATAAGCTAGTGCGAATAAATAGTGAATTCTATGGGTTGTTTAAGAGGTATACTAACGAGATGGATGCCATAGAATTTCAGGAATATATGGTAGCGTTGTATGATAAAAAGGATGTTGATACTCCTAGGATGATAATGCTCATGGAGAAGTTGAGAATTGAAGTTTACAACCATAAATCAGTTGACGGAAAGTATGGTTACTATTTCATTGATGCAGGCATCGTCGCAGTTGTTTTTGCAGACGAGGATTTTCGTAACATCGTCAATGAAAAATCATCTTGTGCCATGATGCATAGTGATGGAATTTACTTCAAAAATGGAAGAAAGCTATCTCTATTTAAATTTCGCATGTATGGTCGTTATCTATTCCAGAAATATTTAGGCGATGATTATGCTGAAGAATTTTCGGACTATATGGCGGCGCTTTTGTTCTGTGATGATGTTGAAACAACAGTATTGTATGACATGCTTTGTGACTTAAGGTCGAAAATAGTTTTAATTGGAAAAGGAAAAATTGGAAAATTTGATTATGACTTTATTTGTGAAATGATGGAGTGTGAAGAAATGATGAAAATCATTGAAGAAAACTCAATCATTATGGACAATGACGACGAATAGTCGTATTGTATAAGCAATGGGTAACCTACTAGAAAGGAATTTGAAATGGCTGACAAGATTACCCGTACCGTAAACACCTACAAGGTATCTCTTATTGAGATGGTTAAGACTGATGAGGGCTACAGCTGCCAGGTCACTGGTCTTGGAGTTCACAAAGGCACGTCTTGCACGAAGAAGGACATGCGAACCGCTCTCAAGGCGGCTGGCGTTCATGTCAAGCCTGGCGCGACCATGGAAGCCGAAATCATTGGCAAGACTATGTACTCGATGCCCTGGGAGCAGTTTGAATCGCTGGCAACAGCGGAAGAGGTTGTCGCAGAATCCACCGAAACCGAGGAGTAGCAATGAGCAACATCAATGAGGTTATTGTAGCTGGCAATGTAACTCGCGACCCTGAATTCCGTGAAACCGATGGTGGCGTGTCCATTATGAATTTCGGTATCGCCGTCAACGATTATGCGAAGAATGAGGATTACACCAACTTCTTCGATGTGACGATGTTCGGTCTTCAGGCGGATGCCCTGGCCGATATCATCAAGAAGGGTATGAAGCTAACCATCCATGGCAAGCTTCGCTATTCTTCTTGGGAGAACAAGGACGGAGAGCGTCGCTCCAAGGTTGAAATCATCGGCAAGGAGGTCGAGCTTCCTCCGCGCGGCGATAGCGGTGATTCCCGTGGCAAGCGGAACTATCGCCGATAGGTTGGATATCGTTGACCTGCTCGATTACGTCTCAAGGTATCAGGTGGTTGAGGTGGTCAACGACGAAGAAGTGTTCTCGGGGCGTCTAATGATGACGCCCCTTCATATGGCACTGATGCCAATTCAAGCATTGGAAATAAGAGACAATATGTTGGTAATCAGTCTCTAAGGAGGGATTATGGCGCGTTCACCAGTATATAGCTCGTTGAGGGATTCGCCGTATGAATACATGTTCGGAAATGTGCGTTTCAAGTTCTCTTCCGCCTTGCATCGAGACAAATTCTCGAAGGGGTTGGCGCAACGAATAGCATGGCTAAACGATTCGATGTCACGACGTTTCAAGTGCCTGGTCGATTTCCGACTTATGGCAGCTATACAATGGTATGAGATGTGCGAGACGCGAGGATACTGCGTCGAAGTTCTTCGCGATGACGGGACTTGGGAGCGTCACAATATGCCAACAGTCGAGCTGAAGGCGGTTCTCGATGGGTGCTAAGTTCAGGGTTGGACGTTCCGAATCGCAAACCCTGAAGAACTTGATTCGCTCATACAATCGCGAGGTTGTCAAGATGGAAGCCAAGCTTCCGATGCAGGTTCATCTTCCGCCATCGGTGGACTATGATGACATCAAATCCCGTATCCACAACAAACGTGATTACATTCGAGAGGTCAACAGGCTTAAGCGCATCAAGGCTCCAAAGGCTGGCGAGGTGCATGAGCTTCCTAGTGGAACTTTGATAACCAAATATGAGTTCAATGAAACTTCAATCATGAAAAGGGCATACAACCAATCTCGCGTAGCCATGCTGAAGAAGCTGGGCATCGAGGTCGAGAAGGTCAAGGTGCCAGCGACGGCGCATCGCAAGGGCTTCGAGTATTGGAGGGGCAAAACGCCGAAGGACAGGATGGCATTGGAGGGAATGTCGAACGCCCTACCAATCGGCGCGAAGATAGATTGGGTGCCATCTGGCGATGTTCCAGGCAAGAAAGGCCGTCCGATGACCGTGATGAATCGCGTGAACAAATATAGGATGGACGCGAGCGTTACCGCCAACAGATATTTCGATTCATACGTCAAGGCATTGCATACCGTGTTCGACCCTATGGGAATGGGAAGCGATTTGGTTAAAGAAATCGAGACGTTGATATCAGACATGCGAAAGGCAGGGATACCGCTTGAGGAGGTCTACAAGGACACTGCGGCGGCAGACATCGATTCGACGCTTTATTTTGTTTACGACCCAACGGATGATGATATCAGGACAAGGCGAATCAGGGAATATTGGAAGAATGTCCGAGACAAGTACAAGACCCAATTAGGAGGTTAGCCATGTGTCTAGGTGGTGCGCTGACTTTGAGACTATAGAGGAGCTGGACGAGGAGAAGGTGCGCGTTTGGTCTTGGTGCGCGTCTGAAATCGGGAATACCGATAATATCTATAGAGGGTTGGATATCGAATCCTTCATGCAATGGATGAAGCATCGCCAAGGGGAGACGGTGTATTTCCACAACCTCCAATACGACGGCGGATACATCGTGGATTGGTTGCTTAAGAATGGATGGGAATGGCGGCAAGACAACCAGGATTTCGTTCCAGGCGTTTTCACTTCGCTGATTTCGGACATGAACGTATGGTATTGCCTGAAGCTATATTGGGGAGGGAAGCCAGTCGAAATCTTAGACAGCCTGAAGGTCATTCCGCTGAAGATAGCGGCCATTCCGAAAGCGTTCGGATTGCCTATTGCCAAAGGGGAAATAGATTACAAGAGGTATCGCGAGGTAGGATACGAGCCGACCCCAGAGGAGTGGGACTACATCGACCATGACGTGAGAATCGACGCGATGGCTATGGACGTTATGTTGGAGCAGGGCTTGACGAAGATGACTGCTGGTTCCAACGCGCTACACACGTACATAGACATGATGGGCGGCAAGAAGCGTTTTCGCAAGGTGTTCCCAATAATCGATTGTGACGAGGAGCTTCGTCAGGCATATCGCGGAGGATTCACCTATGCGTCCGACAAATACAAGGGTCGCTGCATAGGCCATGGAATAGGGTTCGACGTAAATTCGCTGTACCCGTCTGTGATGGCGGCTACCGATGGGCAATTGCTGCCGTTCGGAGAGCCAATACATTACGACGGCGAATACGAGACTGACGAGCTTTATCCGCTGTTCATACAGAGGATTAGGGTTTCGTTTAGGGTCAAGACAGACCACATTCCGACAATCCAAATCCACAAATCGCCGTTACACAATCCACGAGAGTATGCCATGGATTCAAAAGGTATTGTGGAATTGACGTTGACGAGCGTAGATTTGGAGTTGATGTTCCAGCAATACGAAATCGATTTCTACGAGCCGTTGGATGGATGGAAGTTCAGGGCTTCCAGGACGCTGTTCAAGAAGTACGTTGAGTATTGGAACGAAGTCAAGATGAAGTCGAGGGCTGAAGGCAACGAGGGCATGGCAACCATAGCCAAGCTGATGTTGAATTCCCTTTACGGCAAGTTCTCCACTAAAACCGTGGCGGCTTCCAAGCAGCCCGTACTAGACGAGACGGGAAAGGTCAAATACGTGCTTCTCCCAGAGGAGACGAAGGAGAGCGTGTACCTGCCAGTCGGATGCTTCATCACGGCATGGGCGCGATACAAGACCATAAACGCTTGCCAGGCGAATTACGACCGTTTCGCGTATTGCGACACGGATTCTTGCAAGCTGGTCGGATTCTCCAAGCCAGTAGGCATGGAGATAGACCCGCTGAAGCTAGGGGCTTGGAAGTTCGAGAGCGTCTACGAGGAGCAGAAGTACCTCGGGGCGAAGTGCTATATGTGCCAGGAGCTTGATTGGTCGGTGGACGACAGGAAGCCGTCAATCCATGTGGCGGGAATGCCCGATTCATGCCATAAATACGTCACGTTCGACAACTTCAAAGTAGGAAGCAGCTACCCAGGCAAGCTGAAGCGCAAGACAGTAAACGGCGGCGTTCTGCTTGTCGAGGGAGAGCACACAATCAAGGAAAGGATGTTCTGATGACATACAAAGATACCAAATTCGAGGACGTTACCCAGGAAATCTGGGAGAGCGTCGCAGGAATAGCCGACGAGAAGGAGACGATTGAAGCAACGTCCGCCGAATCGCTGGCAGACATGGAGAAGCAGCGCGACGAGGCAATCCAACGTGCAGTCGATGCCGAAGCTTCGCTTAAGGAGCAGAAGCAGAAGTACGTCGATGCTTTTTTCGCGAGCAATAATCATTCCGAACAAAAAGAACCAGTGGACAAAAAGCCCAAAGTGTCTTATCCTACCACGATGAAGGATATCGATGCGCTGTTCGAGAAAGGAAACTAACATGGCAGGACAGGCAACAGTTAAGAAAGTCATGAAAACCCTTGGCACCGAGGGCACGAAGGGCATCGTAAACCAGGCCGTGAATGCTAACCCAGAACTGGCTCATGCTCTAGTTGACAACGACGTTGCGACATACGCTGTTGGAGAGGGTTCAAACGAAGTTCTCATTTATGATGACAACGATTCAATCATCAAAATCGGCCAAATCATCACGAACTATCAGCCGTATATGAACACGTTCGTTCCCGCACTGGTCAACCAAATCGGCATGGTCGCGATTGAGCGTATGATGTGGATGAACAAATGGTCGAAGTTCTACCAAGGCCAGTACGAGGGAGCAGGTTCGACCGTTCAGGAAATCTTCGTGGATATCTGCGACCCGCACTCTTACAATCCTTCCACGGCGGAAGAGGAGCTGTTCAAACGCGAACTTCCCAACCTTATGAGCGCATACCACATGCTCGATTTCCAGAAGTTCTACAAGGTTACCGTTGAACGTCGTTCCGTTCGCCAGGCGTTCTATGCGTGGTCTAAGGTCAATGACCTCATTGCAAACATCCTCGCGCAGATGTGGGTAGCCTTGGAGTACGACGTGTACCAAACCTGGAAGTACATGACTGCCAAATACATCGTAGGCGGCTATATGGCGCAGGTATCGATTCCCGCGCAGGATGGTTCCAAGGAAGCCGCCGACGGTGCGCTAAAGATGGTTAAGGAATACTCCACGTATCTAGACAATCCGTCCCGCAAGTTCAATGCAGCTGGCGTGATGAACGTCGTGGATAAATCCGAGCAACAGGTTATAATCAACGCCAAGGCAAACGCTGATATCTCCGTCGAGACTTGGGCGCAGGCGTTCAACCTCCCCTATGCGCAGTTCGTGGGCAACGTGACCGAAATCGATTCTTTCTCGAATCTCGACGAGCAGCGTCTAGCGCTGATTTTCGAGAACGATGACAGCTTCAAGCAGCTTACTTCCGAAGAGAAGCAGATTATCGACGCAACGCCTATCATCGTTTTCGGGCCAAAGTTCTTCCAGATTTACACCTATGAGCGTTGGACTGATAACGTTTACAACGCGCAGGGCGCATATACCAACGAGCTGCTTCACAACTGGATGATTTTCTCCATCAGCCCGTTCGAGCAGGCAATCGCGTTCACGTCGGCTGCATCTACGGTCACTGGCGTTACGGTCTCCCCGACCTCAGCCAACGTCTCGGCTGGGCAGGATATTACGCTCACTGCCACCGTCGCTGGCTCGGGAATTTACTCCCGCAACGTTCAATGGACTATGGAGGGCGCGACCAAGAGCGGCACCGTTCTAACTGGCAACCGTCTACATGTAGCGTCCGACGAGCCGTCCGCAACGGCAATCAAGGTCACCGCGACTTCGCTCCAGGATTCGTCCAAGAAAGCGACCGCAACCATTACCGTTTCCTAATAGCGTAATTACGAAAGCCCGTCCTGAATTGGGCGGGCTTTTATTATAGAAGGAGGGTTTGATGGCGAACACCAAAGTTCGTATAGGCTGGGTACCATGGTGCGGTGACGTTAACCATCGCCGCTATTTCGGAAGCGCGTCGGAGCAGCAATCGTGGATGGCTTCTCATCTAACGACGTTTTCTGCCGATGACTTAACATACCAGCGCGAGAATATGACGATGGACGTTCCGCTGAATTTCGAGCAGCTTACGGGCTGCAACTACGTCGCATACCAGAATGCCGACTATGGAAGCAAATGGTATTATGCTTTCATCACGTCTATGCAATACAAGGCAAAAGAAACTACCACGCTGTCTTTGCAGACCGATTACTTGGAGACATGGCTGTTCGATTTCGCATGGGAAGCCGCATTCGTAGAGCGAGAAATAGTCACGTCTGACGGCATCGGCGAGCACACAATGAGCGAGGGATTGGATGTCGGCAACTACATTCAGACAAATCGCGACCAGAATCCCCCAGAGGGAATTTCTCTTTCAAATATGTACGCTGTAGTCATGACAACAGGGTATCCTAAGCTAATTTCTGGTGAAGGTGGATGGGAATACACGATTCACCAAGCGGTTGGCGGAGACAGATATAATGGCGTGTATTCTGGAGCGTCACTCGTTGCTTTCTCGAATACGGCTGATTTTCAATGGTTTACAGAACAAATGACTAAGAATGGTGCGGCTGATGCAATCGTTGGCGCGTTCATGGTGCCAAAAGGAATGATTGATAAAGGGTACGGAACATCTCCTTGCGATAACGGTCATGGCGTTTGGATAAACAGCGGAGAGTCTGCATACGCCACCGAGAAGAAATACTCCGTCAACTGCTCCGACATCGATGGGTACGTTCCTAAGAACAACAAGTTGTTCACATTCCCCTACAACGTGGTCTGCTTGAGCGACACGAACAGCGAGCTGGAATTGATGCCAGAGCGCTTCCAATCCGTGAACGGGTCGAGAGGAAGCAAGGAGGTATCATTCGGATGGTACATGGTGTGCGAGCAGAACTCGGGCATGATGGCATCGCCGAACAAATACAATGGCGTTTCGCCGAACTACGAATACGCCATTGTTACAAGCGGATGGCCACAGATTAACTGGAATGTTGACGCTTTCTCGCAATACATGACATCAAGCTTCATCGGGTCGCTGGCGAATACCGCTGGAACGATCGCGATGATGATTCCGCAGATGCGAATCGCTGGTATGGCGGGACAAATCAGCAAGGCAATCAGCGCAGGAACGGTTGCTTCGGCGGCTACGCAGATGACGGGCGGGTTGACGGAAGCTGCGCTGAAGCCGAATCAGCTCAAAGGCGGTTCCACGAGCAACCTCAAGCAGGGAATGCGCATTGGGCTTCCCTACGTTTACCAAAAGCAATGCAAGGCCGATATAGCCAAGGCCATCGATGACCACTTCAGCGTCTACGGCTACTGCATCGAGCAGGTCAAGGTTCCTGCGCGAACTGGTAGGCCGTGTTGGAACTACGTGCAGACCCGCCACGCCGATTTCAACGGCAAGGTGCCAGAGTATGCCATGGATGCCATCAACCGAATGCACGACGAGGGCATTTGGTATTGGCATGTTGACGATGTGGGCAATTTCGGTTTGGACAACTCTCTCTAAGGAGGAATTATGGGAGCAATCCCCAATGGGAACATAGGCGTTGGAAGCTGGTTCTTCAGCACTGGTTACGCGCCGCTTTGCGCTAACATGGCTTCGCATTGGCGAACGATGGAGCGCAAGAAATCGCAGGACGGCGATCCATTCGCATACGAGGAAATCGACCCAGCGGCCATGTTCTCCATCACGAAGAACTACTTCATGCAGAAAATGCTGATGCAGCTTGTTACGCGCTACGAGTGGAAGAACCTTCCAGAAGGAATAGACCCGCTATACCTCGAATACCTTCTAGCGACGAGCGGCAGCGCGGTTCTCTTCAAAGACGATGCGCTGAAGGATGATGTGCAGGCGCGAGCGCCAGAAGGGTTCGCCGTCATGCCCGTCAATTCAAAAAACGATAAGATGGACATCTACTTCATGCCGACCGAGCCGATGGCATACAATCCCGTCGAGGGCAAGAATTACGCGCTAGACGATACGAATTCGGTAGTGATTCTCGACAACAGGCTTAGGATTCCGCTTCTGTCTTATGTAGAGATGTTCGCAGAGCGAATGACCATGTATCAGATGACAATCGATACCAATGTCAAGCAGCAGCAGGTCGCGAAGGTGTTCAAGTTTCCCGAGAAGCAGAAAATGAGCGGCTTCAAGCTCATTCGGCAGATGTTCAGCGGGCGAATCTGGACTGCCGCAGCAGATTCCACAGACATCGGGTTCATGGACACGGTAGATTTCACTACGCCGTATATAGCCAACGATGTCATGCTGACACAGAACAAATATTGGAACGAATGGCTTACCTTCATTGGCATCGAGAACACGAACGACGATAAGAAGGAACGCCAAATCACGAGCGAAATCATGTCGAATCTTGGAGAAACGATGATTCAGCGCGAAATCTGCCTGGCATCGCGTAAGATGGCAGTCGAAAGCGCGAACGCCAAATGGGGTTTGGACATCGAGGTTGAATTCAGGGAGGTGGACTATGGAGTTTCAGCAGATGCTGGCGCAGATGAAGACGAACCGCCGATTGAGAATGCGTCGCAAGACGTGGAGGAATGACGCTATCGGCATCGAGGATGGCGTGCTCACTTTCTATAAGAAGGGCGAGCCGCTTATGCCCTACATGCCGACTAACGAAGAGCTTATGGAAGCCGACGATTGGAAGGTGGCAGAATGACCAAAGACGAAGCTATTGCTGCCATCGAAGCTGGAAAAAAGGTAACCCATACGCTTTGGGACGAGGATTCGGTAACCGATTTGAAGCCGAGGGTTTATATTAGCGAAATTGATTGCAAGCTGGTCATTGATTACGGAGGGGATTTCATCGAGGAATTCTCTTACGACAACATGACATCGCCCGTCGGATGGGAGCTGGTATAGATGGCTCAAGACACTATTCAGTTAAGGACTTTCGTTACCCAGTGGGTCAAGGATGCTGGGTATTATAATCCAGCCATGCCTGAATGGAAGCAGGATTTCTCACCCGCATACGCGCGGTTGGGATTGGACGAGTATCCGATTTACGACGAATCCAAAAGGAGACAGCTAAACGACAAGTTCATACGACATTATTGGATGCGCGAAATCGGATGCGAAACCGTTGGACACTTCTGCCTTTGGTGCTCGAACACGTTCAACGAGATTATGCCGTACTACAACAAGATGTATGAGACGGAGCTTTTGAACGTGGAACGCCTTCTGGGCATCAAGCGTCACAAGGTTGTAGACATGCTGCGCGATTTCGACGAAAGCTCAAGCGGCAACGGAAGCGCGGACACGTCTACGTCATCCACTGGAAAGTCTACCAACAAATTCTCGGACACTCCGCAGGATGAATTGTTCGTGTCGAAGGTCGATGCTGGGGATTACCTCACCAACCTAACCATCGAGGACACGGCGGACGATACCACGGTAGGCACCAAATCGAAAAGCGATGGAACCATCAAGCGGGACGAGACGAACAAGGACACGACGGACGAGTTCGTGACAGACCCGCGCTATTACCAAGCGTTCCTCGATTTGAGCGAGAAGGTTCTCAATCTCGACATGCAGGTAATCAACAATGTTCAGGTGCAGGGGCTGTTCATGCAGGTTTGGAGCTAGACATGCCAGATTCGGGAAATCCTAATTTCTTCAAGATTTTCCAGGGCAAGGGAGAGGTCGCGTTGAATCCTGGCGCGACCTCCGACAATACTGGAATAATGTTGACCATGACCAACGAGCTTCAATTCCTCGGCGATTACGATGTGGGTGTTGACGGCGTTCTCGGGGTGTTGCCAGAAGGGTACCGCCCTGGCGAGGAGCTAATAGTTCCCGTGGTAGCTGTGGAAGGGTCGGCATCTAAGGTGACGATGCTGCATGTCATGGATGACGGCACTTTGGTCACCGACCCTAATTCATCGATTAAAACCCGCGGCATCGTGGTAAACTTATCGGGAAATTGGTATTAGAGAAAGGAGAAGGCATGGCAGACGAATCTTGCGCCAAGTCAATCGATTGGCTATACAACTGGTGCGCTGGGCTTATTCCGTCCGTATATGACGAATCATTGTCATATTACGAGCAGATTGCCAAGGTGTTGAGCGTCCTAGAAGAGGTAATCAAGCATCTGGGCGAGACCGACGCGAACGCCGAAGAGCTGAAACGTCTCTATTATTCGCTGAAAGAGCAGTTCGATGAATTCGTCGATGGCGGTTTTGAAGAATACTACGAAGCGTTGCTTAGGGCTTGGATTGACGAGAACGCGCCGTCAATCGTAAAAGACATGCTGTTGACAGGGGTATTCTTCGGGTTGACTTCAGACGGATATTTCTGCGCCTACAAACCTTCCACGTGGGAGGATGTACAATTCGACACTGGCGCGATTTACGGCACAGAGGAATATGGGCGATTGATTCTTCGATGCGAAGTAAACGGCCATGGTGTCATCAACAATACGGGCTATGACGCTTCCGTCATGTCCGACACGATTGATTCTAGGTTCAAGGCAATCGCTGGAAACGACCTCGAGTATGATGACAAGTCGGCAACATTAAACGTCAAGACTTTAAAGGGAAGAGCGGAAGTCGCGTTGCACGACGGCGCGACATCAACAAACCCTGGTGTTTTGTTGTCGTTGACGAACCAGCTTCAATTCCTAGGCGATTACGATGTTCCCGCTGACGGAATTATCGGGACGCTGCCAATAGGGTACCGCCCGAAATCAGTGACAGCTATTGATAATTTGACCGCAACGAAAAATAAGGTAACAAATAAAAGTTATGTTATTATATCACCTGATGGCACTTTGAATGCCGAACCAGGTGGTACTGTCCATACAACAGGATTTGTAGTAGACTTGCCAGGAGATTGGTACTAAAGAAAGGGTAAACCATGGCAATCGACAAAAACACAATGGATGTAATCAAGGCGGTCGTTGCGCAGGAATTGCAGAAAGCGACTTCCTTGAAAGATGCATCGCAGGGAATCGCCAAGGGCGTTACCCAATACGTCGGAGCACGATACGTGCCGCTGTTCGCAAACCCCGCGCAATGGTCGAGCGAGCGTGAATATGAGCCGCTGACTATCGTTCTCCACCAGGGCAATTCGTTCACATCTATGCAATACGTACCTGTTGGTATCGATATCACCAATGAGGAATTCTGGGCGGAGACTGGAAACTACAACGCGCAGATTGAGCAGTACCGCCAAGAGGTAAGGGAATACTCTAAGAAAGTAACGACTATAGAAAATACCCAAACTCAACAAGGAGCGACAATCGAGACCCTTAAATCGACGACCGAGAATCTTGGCAATTCTGTTAATGCGCTGAATACTAAGGTAGAAACCCAAGGCAATATGATTAACACCCTCGATGGCCGAGTAGGCGCATTGGATACTGCCGTCGATGGCATCAAGGCATCGGACAAGCGAAAATTGATTGCTGACATGATTTCAAACGCCGATGGAAAGTTCCGAGCGCATATTGCACCTGATGAAGATTGGCAAGGTGGTTGCCCAGTAGGCGACAAATACTACGCTGTTTATTACAGTAGCACGACCAAATCCCGCGTGGCGCTGTTCAACGTCGAAACTGGCGACACTGTTACGACCATTGACCTTGGAGACCCGTCATTCAAAGGCAACAATATGAGCTATTACAATGGAGAGCTTATTTGTTCTGGTTCTTCAAAAACGTCTAGGGGTAATTTGATTTACTTCTTTAAAGTGAATGGAGGAAATCTTTCCCTTGCCAGGACTATCGACAGCAGCCAATTCGGCATGGATGAAGCATGTTGGGGATTCGGACACTACAAGGATGATGACGAGCATTATTATTGGGCAACCGAATACTTGACGCAATACTATTACGTCAACAAGTCTTGCACCAAGAAAACGCTTATCGGCTCTGTTGAATTGCCTAACAACACCGCATATTCTAATTCAACTCAGCAGGCAATGAGCTACAACAAGGAATACGACGTATTCATTTCTTCGCGCTCGAATTGCTTCAATCTGTATGACGGCGAATTGCATTACATCAAGACAGTACCGATTGCCGACACCCTAAATTGTATTTGGCGAGAAGAAATCGAGCAGGTGACTTTGTATGATGGCAAACTCTGGATGCACAACAACCCGTTGATTCGCAATTATTCGACGTATGCTTCGCCCGCCGTATGGAGCGTGGAGCTGCAAGGGCAAATGTCCAAGGGATACCCGAGTGGTGGCTGGAATGCAGGTGTTGCCATCTCATTCGACAATCAGACGGAAATCCCGAAGGTCGAGGATGGAAACCCGATTACCACTGTTACCGTTGGCAATACGGTAGACATTGGTGCGGCTATGACGGAATTGGGTGATTCAACTCCGCTTTTCCGTCTTAATATGCTAGCTTCAACTCCGTATATCATCTTCCTTCCGAAATACACGGAAGTGAATCTCAATGAAAAAACGGTAGGCGGAATCGAAGCACGCGGCGGCGCGACAGTCTATGGAGCGTCCGCTGCATACCACAATCTCGCGAATGCGAAGCAGGCAGCGTTGTTCCGAGCCGTTGGCGCACCGCTCACGCTCTATACAGAGATTACGAGCGATATCACGCCAGGCGGAAAAAGGATGGTAGATATGTACGGAGGTGTTCTTTGCCTTCGCAACCAAAATTCCTTGAATAACCTTAAAACAATTCAGCCTAATGCTTCAGACCGTTCATTTGGAGTAGTGGTTATAGAGTAATGATTAGGTTCATAGACATATCGAACTGGCAGGGAGGTATCAATCTCCCTGCCCTTCTCCCCAATGTGGATGCTGTAATATGCAAGGCTACCGAGGGCGCGACTTTCGTTGACCCGTATTGCGATGGCTGGGTTCAGCAATGCATAAATGCGGGGAAACCATGGGGCTTCTATCATTTCGCTGGCAGTGGCAGCGCTAGCGAGGAAGCTGAATTCTTTGTCAACAACTGCCAAGGATATTTTCGCAAGGGAATACCTATCCTCGATTGGGAAGGAAACCAAAGCGTCGGATGGGTGAACGCCTTCGTGCAGCGCGTGCATGATCTTACTGGCGTTTGGCCGTGGATATATGGCAACCCGTGGCGATTCAGCAAAGGCGAAGTTGAACCGAACTGCGCCAGATGGATAGCGGATTACCCGGCTGTTACTTCCCCAAGCTTCGAGCAGGCTGAAAGCTGGAGCTGCCCTGAAGCCGAAGGCAATGTGGTAGCATGGCAATTCTGCTCTGATGGGCGAGTGAGCGGGTATAATGGAAACCTTGACTTATCGCTGTTCTATGGAACAGAGAATCAGTGGAGAGCTTATGCGCTTGGAGATAATAGTGGGAGCACTGACGCTAGCTCAGATTCTTCTGTATCCACGCTAGAGAATGACGAATACAAAGTCACGATTGAAAGGAGAAAGTGATGGATTTGAGCTTCCCTTTATTGGGGATTACGGATGCTATGGCATGGGCTATTATCGCTTGCGTATGCTTGATGCTGTTCGATGTAATCAGCGGTTTCATTGCTGCGATTAAGAACCATGAAGTATCTTCAACGAAGATGCGAGAAGGGCTTTTCCATAAATGCTCTCTCGTCATGTGCATTGTGCTGGCATGGTGCATAGAAATGTTCGTAATGCACGTGCCTGATTTAGGATTCAACGTTCCCCTTGTTATTCCAGCTTGCATATTGATATTCGCCATGGAAGTCGTGAGCATTTTGGAGAACATAATTAAAATCAATCCCGATTTAGAAAATGAAGAGATTGTGAAACTATTTACTAACGCAAAGAATTAGGGGATAATAGTCCCATCGGGACTTGAAGTTACCGTGCAAGTACCATTATCCGATGCTCACCCTGATAAGGTGCGGAGTGGTTTTCTGGGTAGCACCATGAGCCGCACGCCTTCAACAATCCTGGTAACGGTAGCCCGTCCTGCAACGCTATGTTTTGATTTACATCCTCACATGGCGCGGGCGGGCTATTTCATATTCAGGAGGACACATGAAACCTAACTTTCAAAAATACTGGGACATAAATGTCCCTAAATCATATAACTGCCTGTTCAATTTCATATGTGGTGGTCGAGGAACAGGCAAGTCGTTCGGTGCAAAATATGACTTCGCAAAGCAATTCATCAAAAATGGAAGCCAATTCACCTATTTGCGCCGAACCAAAGAGGAGCTTAAAAAGCTCACTACGCAGCGAGACGGCCAATTTTGGGACGATATATCACCATTCATGAGCAACAGAGAGTTCAAAGTCGAATCAGACAAACTATTCATCGATAAAGAGATAGGTGGTTACGCCCATGCGCTAACTACGGCGATGAAATTGAAATCAACGCCATTTCCAGGTGTTACCGATATTCTTTTCGACGAGTTCATTATTGACGAGCGAGGTATAGGCGCACCGCATTACTTATTCGACGAAGTAACAAAGTTCTTCGAGTATTACGAGACTATCGCACGTGAGCGAGATGTTAGAGTTTGGTTTCTAGCAAACGCAGTATCAACGAACAACCCATATTTCGATGAATTCGGATTGACATTGCCAGAACCAGGCAAAATCAAGGTATTTCGCAATAAGGATGTGCTCATTCAAAATGTTGTATCGCCAGAAGTCGCAGCATCGAAAATGCAAAGTCGATTCTATTCACATGTCGTTGGGGATAGCCGCTATCGTGATTACGCTATTCAAAATAAAACTCTCTTGGATGATGACACGTTTATTGCGAAGAAGCCTAAGAACGCGAAAATGAAGTTCGTGTTATGGTTCCATGAGAAGCCTATCGGGGTATGGTTCGACCCTAAATACAACACGTTCTATTGCTCGCCGAACTATGACCCCAATTGTGAAATACAGTATTCGGCAACTACGCAAGACCATCAACCGAACAGGCTCATTCTTTCGGGGCAGTTCCAAGGGGCTGGAATACGCTTATTCAAGGCTGCTTATGAATGCGGCAATATGCGATTCGAGAACCAAAAAATCAAAGGTTGGGTGCGAGACATTATGAGGTGGACGCGATGACAACTGTTAAGATTGAAGCAACTAAAGTCGATGGAAGCGCATGTTCATATATCGGAACGATTGGGACAGATGGGTGGATTTATTTCAACGATTTTGATTTCTATAGATTTCAACCAAAGGGAACATGGGAGAATACGCAGCAAATCCGAAACCGAACCCGTTCAAGTTGGTGTAAAACTCACATCTTCAATAAGCTTTCAAGCTCTAATCTAAACAGTGGTGGCGGCAGCTCGGCACCTAGCCAGGATGTCGAAGGAATGGTGCAACTGGCTGTTGATATAGCCAACGACGATTCACATGGATATGACCAGAGCAATCGATGGGGGCCAGATTATGACTGTAGCTCACTTTTGTTATATTGCGCAAAACAAGCTGGGTTCAATGTATATGGAAGCTCGCCATATGGCAACACCCAAACAATGGTTCAACAATTCACTGGGGCAGGATGGGAATGGTTGAGCGGTGTTGGTAATGATGTAAGCCAATTGCAGCGTGGTGATATCCTTCTGAACACGTCTGCCCATACCGAGATGTATATTGGTGGTCAGCAGAATGTTGGAGCACATATCAATGAATTCGGTGGAATTACTGGAGGACGAACTGGTGACCAAACAGGAAACGAGATATCAGTAAGTGGCTGGTATAGTTTCCCGTGGAATGGTGTTTTGAGATACGCAGGATAAGGAAGGAACTGTCATGTGGGCACTTTGGGGTTTTATCATTGGTAGCATTATTACTATGGTTCTGGGCGGACTTGCTGGTGTTGTATACGCGGAGATGAAGTTCAGCAAGACGATAGAACTATGGTATAACGAGTGTCATAGTAAGAACGACGTTTTATGGACAAATATTGAAGATGAAGATTATAAGTGAGAATGTGATAAAATAAGGATACTGACGGTGTTGTAAAGTCAACATGGTAAGCCCTCACCGTCAGATGTATCCGTGTTAGAACCCGT
>UMFU01017670.1_pt1 | contig 17959 bp, 15 predicted proteins | sample 1965091 | NCBI WGS metagenome assembly UMFU01 (sample SAMEA4836054, study PRJEB28245) | human gut metagenome | biome: gut microbiome; material: fecal sample | place: Denmark | collected 2008
CGAACGTAGTGCTTATGAGGTCAGGATAAGAATCTACAATGCATTTGACTTTAACTCCTTTAACTACCGAGAAACAAAAGCCTCCCCACAGGGGAGGTTTGGTGGGGCTTTCATTTCCTCCTTGTAATCACCTTTCCCGGTATCACGGTCAGTTTCATGGTGCCGTTTTCTTCTATTGCCACTTTCATATATCTGGCCTTTTCCACCACCTTTCCGTCAACTTCCATTACGCCCCATTGTCTCGGACTGTCCTCAAAGGCACAGAGCTTGCCTATCGGCGGCATTATCATTCTGTATTTCGGCGGCACTACGACTCTGTCGCCCGACTTCAGTCCCCATTTCGTTCCGCTCTTAAATGGTTGCGCGTCGGTTATCCTTTCCAGTCTTTTCAGCCTTTGTTCCTGTTCCTCTTGTTCCTTTTTCAGTCTCTTTTCCGCAGCCCTTGCGCTGGCTTCCGTCTTCAGTCTTTTTAGCTGGGCTTCCATGTCGTCCTTTCCGTCTATCCGTTCAGGCGTCATGCCTTTAGCCATGTGATAGAAGCGTCCGTCATTGTCAGCCGCAATAATACTTCCGTCAGCCAGTCTGCCGCAACACCAGTATGCTCTTTCCTCGTCACCTTCAATCACGCATGCCGATGTCTCGTAGCCCGTGCTAAGCGTCAGCGCAGCCTTGCGGCACGTCTCCGGCACGTTGCTGTCAGGTATTTCCAGATAAAAGCCGCGCCATGCCAGTTCGCCGCGTCCTATGCCCTGAGCGTTAACATACACATCCTTAGTCCTGCTGTATAGCGTTCTGCCCATCTTCAGCATCTCCACGCCTCCGAATACCATCACCTCCGGCTTCTCCCTGTACAGTCTGTTTGTCCTTATGTCAATATAAAACGTCTTGCATCCGTTGTCTTTCACCTCTACGAAGTCGTTCTTCACAAACCTCATGCCGCTGTATCTGTCTATTCTCATCATCACATTACCGTCGCCGTCAACCACGCCAACGCGCATGTCGCCGAATCTCACGGCAGCCATGTTGTCCTTTATGTCAAACACCTTCGCATATTGCGCCTTCGCCGTTATCTTCCTGCCGCGTTTCAGGCCCCATGTTCCGCTCCGTTTGTCCTTGTATGCCGTCAGTGCCTTAGCCTCCGTCTCGTCTCCGTCTTTGGCTTTCTCTATATATGTCAGCAGCCTTTCGTGGTTCATCACCACTTCCATCTCGTCCTGTCCTATAGTCTCTTCGTCTGCTGTCAGTGCCGTCGCAGCCAGTTGCCTGCCACGTCTTTCCGTCTCCGCCTTTCCCGTCATCCTGCCTTCAAACATAGCCTGCCAGTCGCGTTCCCTTGTCGGCAGTCCGAACACACGATACAGTCCCACGTTATCTATCAGCATGCACGCATCCTTGCCCTTGCTCATTCTCAGTCCGCGTCCCACCTGCTGCAGATATTTAGCCAGCGACAGGGTAGGGCGGCCCATCTGCACAAACTCCACGTCAGGACAGTCGAAGCCCTCGCTGAACACGTCAACGTTCACCATCACCTTTATCCTTCCCGCCTTAAAGTCGTCCACCAAGGCTTTACGTGTCGCCCGCGGCGTCCTGCTGTCTATCGCCACTGCCTTCACGCCCCGTCTGCTGTAGTATTCCGCAATGTTTCTGGCGTGTTCAATGCTTATGGCGTACACTATGCCCTTTTTGCCGTCGGCATAGCGTTTCATGGCGTCATACAGCCTTTCGATGCTCGTCTGCCTGTTCAGCTTCTCGTTCATCTCCTTTATCTGGTAGTCGCCGTCGGTTCCCCGTCTTTTCAGTTCGTTTATCAGTCTCTGTTCCTCGCTCTCACGTCTTATCGACACATAGTCGAACACCGACAGATATCCGCGTCTTACAAACTCCGCAATGCTCCATCCTGATATCAGCTTGTCAAACAGATCCGTAAATCCCTTGCCGTTCATTCTGCATGGCGTGGCTGTCATTCCCAGCTTCTTAGCCTCCGGGTATCTTCGCCACAGTTCGGCGTATGTGTCAGCCAGCGCATGGTGAGCCTCGTCTATCACTATCAGACTCGGCATCTCGTCCTTCACGTCCTCCCAGTGTCTCGCCAGCCATTGTATCGACAACACGTGGATCTTACTGGCGTAAGACAATTGAGAATTGATAATTGATAATGGAAAATTATGATTTGCCTTGTGCTTATTTATAGGCGTTGAACAACGTTTGCCACAATCTAATTGTGAAACATTGTTCGGTTTACCCCAATTATGCCTTATGAAACGTAGTTTAGCGTTAGCTAATTGTGAAACATCGTTCCGTCCAACCCAATTATTAATTATGAATTGTGAATTATGAATTATGAATTGTTCTACCGTTTCCTTAATCTGTTCCACCAGTTCCCGTCTGTGTGCAACAATCCACACGCTACGCGTCCGTCCCGTCGTTTCGTTATTAGCGTTTAGTTCTTCATTCACGAGTGCAGCCAATACTCTCGTCTTGCCGGTGCCTGTAGGCATCTGCACCATCACGCTCTTGCATCTTTGCCATTCGTCAATGATGCGAGCCATTATGTCCGTCTGATAGTCGCGTAAGTAAGCCACAGATTATGGAAATGGTTGTTAGAAGTTAAAGGAGTTAGAGTCAAATGCTTTGTAGATTATTATCATGACTTCAAATAGTGCTTGCGACAATGACCAACAAGGCTAATGTTCCGGCTGATTTGCACGAGTTGTTGAGCGCAGCGAAAAATCGGCCGGAATTGAATATAAGGATCTATGATCCGATTACTTCCTATTTGACATCACCTCATACTTTTAATGCAAACTTAGCATTAAATTTGTCATTACTCACTTTTATAATACAGCGGTACTTTAAACGGATCAGGAGATCCTTATATTCAATTCCGGCGGAGCGCAGATCCGCCGGCACATTACCAAACGTAGTGATTATGAGATTTGCTTCTGCTCTCACTTGCACGACAATTGCAAATCAGCCGGAACAATGAAGTCATGATAATAATCTACAAAGCATTTGACTATAACTCCTATAACTACTTTAACTCCTTTAACTACCGAGAAACAAAAGCCTCCCCACGGGGGAGGTTTGGTGGGGCTTTCACTTTTTAATTGCGCTTTGACGCCTGCTCTTCTTTTTCACTTAAATACTCATCCTTTTGTTGCGATGTTCCACAAGAACAGCGTGTTGCCTATAATATATCTTCTCCACATTCTCTTAGGCTCTTTCAGCAGTCTGTATGCCCATTCCAGTCCATGCTCCTGCCACCACATCGGTGCACGTGCCACAGTGCCGGCAAAGAAGTCAAACACTGCGCCTATTGTTCCTACGTGGCAGTGTATGTTAAGCTCGTTCCAGTGTGAGTAAGTCCATTTTTCCTGTTTCGGTGCCGTCATGCCTATCCACAGCAAGTCGGGGTTAGCCTTGTTTATAGCCTCTATTATGGCGTCGTTGTCTTCTTTGCTGAACTCTGGCTTATATGGTGGCGAATACGTCTCCACTGTTATGTTAGGATAGTCCACGGCAGCCCTTTTCTTTATCAGGCTCAGCACCTTTTCGCTGCTGCCCATAAAGAAGCACTTACCGCCCTTGCGGTTCAGCTTGTCCATCTCAAACGCAAACAGATCCCATCCGGCTATGCGCTCTTTTGGCTGCGACTTAGCCTTCAGCCATTTGCATGCCTTCACTATGCTCACTCCGTCAGGAATAAGCACATCGCCTTTTGTCAGGGCCTCTGCAAACAGCTTGTCCTTCAGGGCGGTGTTATAAGAGTGAGCGTTAATTGTGTTTATCAGCAGTTTGCCCTCAGGCAATTTGCCAAGTGCATCTCTGCTCTCCTGTATAGAGAGCGTCTTTAGTCTTATCATAGTGTTTATTTGTTATGCTATTCTAGTTTTACATTTTATCCCTCTGACTGTAGGGACATACCACGGTGTGTCCTAATGTAACGTCGTGATTAATAATAAGTTATCTGTTCAAGTTTCGTATTTGCGAAACTTGAAAGTGAAGATATGTCGTGTGATGACAATAAAATTCAAAAAGTAGCGTTTTTAAATCCAAACAGCCATTAGAATTTATTTCGTAGCCAAGCACAAGCACGAAACTCTGTCAAAGTCTCACACAACATGAAAAAGTTCTACATCGATAAAGTATATAATGCGTATGTAGGTCTTGATGCTAAACAGCGTAAGGACCTTATCTGTCAATTAAATTCGCTTGATAAACCAGTAACAAATATTGAAGCCTATACCTATCCTGAGGCTCCCGGCATCAGGCATCTTTTCTTTTATTTTAAGGGAAACAGCAATCCTGTGCCTTATTTCCTTTTAGAAGAAGAACAATTAGAAAAGATACAAAATCTGATATTAAAGGACTATTAATTATTTTGTTAATGCGTCATTCAATATACCTGTAATTCTTTTTTCAAACTGGTTCAGAGTAAATTCCTGTTCAAATTTCTTTCTGCCGGTATTACCCATTTCATTACAGAGATTACGGTTATTAATGAGTAACTCTAGCTTCTCTGCCAAAACTTTCGGTTGATTCTTTGGTATAACAAATCCTGTTTGCCCATCATCAATAATCCCCGAAATTCCACCTTCATTACAACTTATACAAGGTATTCCTTGTTCCATCGCTTCCAAAAGGACGAGTGGGAAACATTCATTATTATAGAATGTGGGAAAGGCAAATACATCTGCTATTTGGAAGAACTCGTTTTTGTCTTCTCCATATTTTGCGCCATAAGCGTTTACATAATTCTGCAAGCCTAAAGCCTTTATTCTGTCATTAAAAGCAGCTTCAGATATATCGCTCCATTTTCCAACAAAATGACAATGAAAATTTAAACCTTTCTCTTTCAGAATCTTACAAGCGTCCACTAAGTCCCATACACCTTTTTCTCGCATCATGTTTGAGAGAAAAAGGATATTAAAGCCGTCATGTGCTTTCTTATCTAATTCTATTGTTGCAGGTATTCCATTAGGACAGATAAACACATCCTCTTTCTTTACATATTTACGTACGTCATCATATAGTGTATCTGCCAATAATATAACCTTTAAATTCTTAAAGAAATGTCTATACAGAAAGTTGTCTATAACTTTATTCTGACGTTTTGAAACTCCCTTATTATGATAATGTATAACGACTTTTCGTCCCATAGCCTTTAGCATCATCACTATTAGGAAGTCTTTATAAAAAGCACCGCCTTTAGCATTAGGAGTAACATAGCATAAATTCGGATTTTCTGCTTTTATAACTTTGTGTAAAGCTGTAATCTGTTTTATAAAATCAATAAGCTTTCTTAATCCCCCTTTACCTATATCTTGTAAGTCTTTTGCAAGTGTAAGATTAAAATATTTACAATCAAAATTGTTATTAACGATTTCACTGTCATGAATATATTTCCCCACCATAGATGCGCCATGTACAGGTGGCGGCATGTGTAGCACAAAAACTATTTTATTTTTCATATTACAAACTTAATGTCTGTCCAACATTTTTATTATGAACCATAGGTGTTTATTTCGCCCTATTGTTTGCATTATATTTTTTAGTATCTCTTTAATTAAGCCTGGTTTTGTATATTTACATACTAATTGTGTATTATAATCAGGATTTTTCTTATGTAATATTGTCCGTAATTTAAACGCAGATGCTACACCTGGTCCTTTTTTTTGTCTTATTGCATATTGTTGCGATTCTTTCAATATTTCTGGGGATAGATAATCTAATTTTAAAAATCCATCGTTACATGATTTTTGTAATAAATCTGTCCAATGTGCAGAACGGGAAATGATAGAGCTTATACCTATCTTGTCATTAATGAATTCACCCACATGCAAGTCTCCAAAGCTTACGTCTGAAAGTTCTCCATAATGATCTATGCAAAGAGAGCATCTCGGGACATTAAAAAAGCCTCTCATGCCAATCCAGTATTCAGGGTAAGGAACTGATTTTACTATTTCATTATTCTTGTTTCTGAATATCATTGATCCTAAACATCCGTTATCTCTATATGCAAAAGAATATATGTCTTCTTTTTTGATGTCGTAACGGTACATTAAATATTTCTGTGATAGCCTGGTTCTGTTTGAGGAACAATAAATAGCAAAAAAGCCTATGATTCTTTCTTTTACAATTTTTGATATTGAACAGAATTTTCTAAATGATTGTATATGACAAGGCAGACCAACTATAACATATTTGCCTTCATTTTGTTTTATTTCATTTACTATTCCCTCATAAGAGACAACACAATATTTAGAGCTTCTTGCTGCAATTATTTCATCTCTATTCCTTGCAATATATGTTCGTGGCGACATAGGATTATTATTATCCCATCCTACTACAACGGCACCATCTATTATTTTCTTATCTAATAGATATATTAAAAAACTGCTTAAACATCCGCCTGAAGCTGAATGATAACGAATATCGTTGTCTGTACTGTATCCAGAGAAGCATTTATCAAAGTATCCTAAATATTTATCATGTTTCAGATTCTCATTTTCGCATATTATAGACGTATACTTTTTCATGTCTATGCCCATGCCGGAACATACGTTCAAACAGCGAGAACATTCTATGCATAAAGAATTATCAACAGTAGGATAGTTTAACTCTCTGCCATGTGTAATTTTTATACAGTTCTTTGGACATGTGTCTTGACAAACTCCACAACCAAGACATAAGCCGTCATGCACCACTTGTGCAACATTTTTCTTCATCTTTTATTATGAGTATTTCTCTACTATTGTTTTGCAGAATTCATATTGATTCTTGCTGTCTTCTATCATTTCAGAAATAATATCCTGATTGTATTGTTTATATAGGTCTTCTTTGTTTTGTGTTAGGATCTGCTCACGTAATTCATTAAATGAAATATGTTCTGGCAATATAGCCCATTCTCCTCCGATTGACTTTAAAAAGCTTTTTGTTTTTCCTGGACCTCTGTAACTTACAAACGGAGTATTTACCGTTAATCCCATCAGTCCTACATGTAGCATAGATGTTATGGTAACATCACATGATGCCAGCACACCTAATAATTGTCGTGGTGACTTATATGTGTCAATAAATATATTTTTAGATTGTTTATTTGGCACATATTGATATGTCAATCCAATTTTAGGCATATGAGTGGTGATGAAATGAAATTCTATGTCGTCATTATCTTCAGCATATTTATATATGTCAGATAGTAATTTTTTATCTAAATATCGTCCCTTCTTAAACTGAAGGCATACTCGGATTTTATCTGTTTTGGGCAAAAGATCGTACTCAAAATATTCAGGAGTCCTAAACAGCATGTCTGCATGATAAGCAAAGTTCTTGCCAAAAGCTTGTTTCATCTGTTCTACATCACCGGATAAACGTACCGTACCATTTATGAATGATTCTGAACGGAAGAAGTCTATTCGCCAATGTGAATACCAAGTCTCAGGCTTTTTAACTTTACCGTCACCACCCATAGATATTGCACAGAACTTTACGCTGGGATATTTCTTTGTTGCAAGATATAAGTCTTTGAAGTCTGCTTCATATTCTCTTGCGGCCTTATTAAGTATTCTTTTATACCATCTGAATGGTGTAAGCAGTGCACCGCCTGCGATGATAACAAGATTAACATCCTTGCAAAGTTCATCAACTGTTCTAACAGATTTTAAATCGTATAAATTTGATAGTTCTTCGTCTAACTGGAACAGCTTAACATTATATCCTAGTTTTTTTATATATGTAGCAAAAGCTATTGCCTGCATGTCATCACCTACGTTGGCATAACGCAACGGGGCCCATATTGCTATTTCTTTCATATACAAGTTCATTTTATAGATTTAATGATCTTACAAGGATTTCCAACTACAACAGAATAATCTGGAATATTACCTTTAACGACTGCTCCTGCACCAATTATACAATAATTTCCAATCGTCGTATTAGGCAAAATTATGGAACCAGCGCCAATAAATACGTTATCTCCTATTTTTAAGGAATGTATATATCTTCCTTGATTTATACCAGTATAAGATTCTTTAACTTTAGGAGAATAATCATGTGCTAATAAAATAGCTTTTGTACTAATTACAATATTCGTTCCAATTTCAACGTTTCCGATATTATCAATATATGCGTCATGATGAATATATGTTGCTTTACCTTTAAATTTTATACCTTGTAATTCATATGCTTTTTGTAATACTTTCATATATAATCCATGTCGAAAAGGTCGTAATAAGTACGAAATTTTTGATAAAATGAAGAAGATTAGATGTCTCATTATTTATATTAATAAAATACCTTTATGTTAATGAATTTAAAAATGGAATATAGTTTTATTTTTAAAGATGAATATTTTATTTTTTGTTTTAGACCATTTGTTATAATGGTGAGTGCAATGTTGGAAATATCATTAGTTTCTTTTTTTGATGTTATATTATTATTCCTAATAAATCTCTTCTTTGATTCAAAAATAATAGTAATATATTTATTTAAATCAGAGATTGAACAGCTTTCTCTTCCGAAAAAATTATAACACAGATTATATGGAACATTTATGCTGACTAAATTTTTTAACATTGCTTGAACTTGCTTGCTATGATTTGATAAAGCAAAGTCCATATATGTCCAACTAACACTTTCTTTATTTTGTCTATATTTAACCAAATATTTTTGTATTACATACATTTTTTCATTGTTTAAGGCTAAATTTCCCCATAAAACAAATGCTTCAATATGCATTGAATCTTTGTTGTCAGAGTATCTATATTTTTTTAAAACCTCAGTTCTAAAGAATGCTGCAGGATGAGCTAAAGGTGTACGATAAATAGAACAAAAAGTGCAACCTATTGAAGTTTTTGCAGGGTAATAATCCCATTGGCTTATATTTTTTTCTGTCATTAAATACATTAAAGATGAGCAAGCTGCTATGTCATTATGGTTTTCCATAAATTCAACCTGTTCCTTTAATCTATTAGGTAAACTAATATCGTCAGCATCCATTCTGGCAATGTATTTACCTCTAGATAGTTCAATACCTTTATTTAATGTTTTAATCAATTTCAGGTTTGTTTCATTTTTTATATACCTAATCCGAAAATCATTATACGATAATATAATTTCTTCTGTCTTATCAGTACTACCATCGTTTATTACCAGTAACTCAAAATCTGTGAAAGTTTGATTAAGAATACTATCTATAGATTCCCTAATATATTTTTCTGCATTAAATGCAGGAAGTAAAACTGTGACAATAGGATTATTAATAGTTTTGTAATCTGGCATAGTCTTATTTATTTTTTAATAATATAAATTTATTCTTTACAGGTTTTAATTCTTTTATTATTGCAAAAATTAATACAATAGGATAAATTTGGTATAACATAAATCCATTTAAATTAGCAGAAATAAGAATAAAAAACAATATCCATATTCCTAATGATTTTGTTACTCTATAAATTGTATATAAATATAAGAATAATCCACAAAAACCTAAGCAAAACGCAATGTCAAAAAAATCATTATGCATCCAGACCTTAAGACCTGCATATATTTCATTAAATTCTCGGCTTGAAGCTGGACCAAATCCCCATATATATTCTCCGACATCCATAAGTCCACTTTGCATATATACAATGAACGAACCCCAAAAACGTGTTCTTCCACTAGTAAAAGCAGCCGATTCAGAATCTGAAGGATCTAATGAAAAAGCAAAGTCACCAAAGTATGATGTAATACTTATATAAGATGTAGCAATAATGAATAGTATAATTAATGAAATTAAAAGATATTTTGTGCCGAAACGTTTATAAATATAATAAAACCATCCTAAACCGCACAATAAGATATTAGTTCTTCTTGAGAAAAAAAAGCATATAATTGTGCATATAAACATTAAAATAGGTTTGCGCTTGTAAGCGTAATATATAATAAATGCAGCTAAATAATATCCAAATGTATGTGATATTAAATATCCTTTTTGATCTAATGCATTTTCTTCTATCGAGTTATAATTAAATCTAATAAACGATAGTGGGTTATTTATAGTTAATAGTTGAGATACAATTAAAAAGATTGTAAAAAGAAAAATTGTTTTATCTATTATTTTTTTACTTTCATCATCATTACAATTTAATTTTTCAGAAGAGAAATACAAAAGGATAATACATGTATTGAGGACAGTACTAAGATACATTTTACTTCCTTCTATTTGTGGATATAAAATCAAACATATAATAAAATATATACTATAAATTATCGTTATTATTTTATTTTTTTTATCCTTAAATAGGATAATCAATAAAAATGAACATAATAAGTTACATATCATGAATGACGTATTTGTTGCTTGCGTACCTCCACCTATATAAGAAAGAAAAGCGAGTATTGGAGGAGCATAAAAGAAAAATAGAAGCTTTTTGAGATGGATAGGCATCACTATTATTTTTTAATTAATGTTTTTATTCTATAAAATAGATTTGTACTAAATATTCTTATACATATTATTCTGACAATATCTCGCCGTGATTTATTAATGAAACTTATATTGAAATATTGTTTTTCTTTTTTACTTGACAAAATAAATTCTAGATGGCTTTTAAAATCAATATCATTAAGTATCTGGAGGTTTATAGGAATAATATTTTCTTTATATTTTTTATTTATTAGTATATCATTCAATAATTCAAACAAGGATAGTTTAGGCTCATTGAGATTTCTATAAATCGTATTTGTTGTTGTATGATTAAGAATTCCTATTGGCTTTTTATCATTTACATCAAAGCTAATGGTTAATTTTCCTATACTATTTGAGACACGGCAAGATCCTGCTGTTGATAAAAATACATCTATTTTTTTTATTAATTCTATTGGAATTGGATATATATTTCCTGTAATATAAAGCGTTATATTCTTCTGTCTTTTTAATTTATTTATTATTTTTGTTTTATTCCTATTACTGCCACCTCCTATTAATATCAATAAAAGCTGTTTTTCATGAACACTCTTTGAAAAAAGTATAATATCATCAAGAGCATCTAATATAAATGGCTTATCTATACGTCCAATCGAACCTATTATATAATCGTATTTTTCGAACGGAATAGAAAACTTAATACGTATATCGTCTAAAACATTTGAACAATATGCAGGTAAAGACCAACATTTATTTGCTTCTATAGAAAGCCAGTTTTTAAATAGAAAATTTAATGAATGAGGAGTTATCCCTGCTAATTCTTTTCTATTATATTTGAATTTTAAAAAAGTGAAGTACCCATTGTTTTCTAATTTTGGATATTCACTTAGCAAATAAATTAAATGTTTTGCATTTAGTTTAGATGCTATTAACTCACCCCATGTTGCACAAGTTATAGTATGAGATTCTATGATAATATTGTCTGTTGATGTTATTTGTAATGAGCAAATTAATTTACGAATTAACTTATTTCGTTCGTTTTGCGTGAAGAATTGTGCAGGAAATTTTAATTTATTATACCCATAATAGGTAAATTGTTTTAATTCATCAATTATAATATTGTTCCCGATGTTTGAATGGACAATAAAAGTTTTAAAACCATTTCTTCTTAAATAATGTATTTTATTTAAAGAATAAATTTGACTTCCTCCCACATTACTGATAGTTGGAGTTATTATGATATAAATTCCATTTTTCATATCATTATTTTATATCCTTAATGAGTAAATCTATTATTGTAAAGTCTATAGATGCATTATCACATCTATTGCCTCAAAACAAAATTTTGTTTTGAGGCAATTAATCTGGTTATAATGCACATATAGAAATGTATTTCATGTAGTGTAACTTGATGGAAGATAAAAAGGATAATATTTATACTTTGTAATTGTTTGTAGAACTTTCTATATAATAAGATTTACATTAGCCGTTCTTCTTTATATCTTTTACATAAAATTTGCTCCTCGAATTTAATGGGTTGTGGTAAATTAATATTATTAGTGAAACAATTTAAATGTGCAGAAACCATGTCATATCCAATAAAATTAGAAAATGCAACTCCTGCAGAGAAACGAGGATTAATATCTATTAAATAATATTTATTTGCGTGATAAATAAATTCCATATTTACGCATCCATTAATCCCTAACTTATTTCCTATATATGATACTATTTCATTTAATTGTTTATCTGGGACAATACGAACAGTCGTGCCAGCGCCATTCTTTGTGCGTAGCAATTCTTCACGAGGAATAGAAAAGTCTTGACCTGTTAGAGAATTGCGAACGTAATCAACAGTATATATATTTCCTTCCAAATATTCCTGAATTAGATAATTATCTTTCTTTTTAAGTCGTATTAGTTCATCTAAACAATATATTTTTTCAACTCCTTCACTACTTCGTCCATTAATAGGTTTTCCTATTGCAGGAAGAGAAAATGCTTCTGTGATTTCATTTGAATATATCGTTTTTGGTACATTTACAATAGAATCATTTTCAAACATGAAATGTATTTTATACTTGTTACGAGCTATATCTAAGCATTGGGAAGATTGTATGCAAAGTATAATTCCGTTATTTTCAAATATCTCCCGTTTTTTATTTAATACATCTATTTCTAGGTCTGTTAAAGGAAACACATATTCAATGTTATCTTGTTTACAAATTGTTATAAGAGAGTCTATATAATCATTTTCTTTTGTAGCAAAAGGAACTTTATAGACTTTATTACAATCTTTAGAAACAGCGTGCCATTCTGAAGGATATATATCACATCCAACAACAAAATGTTTATGTTTTTTTAAAGTATTAATTACGCAATCGGCAGAAAAAGAGCCAATTGCAGTGACCAAAATGTTCATATTAATTAATAATAAAAATTTATAGATGAATAAGAATGTTTTATATATAATAAAAAAATGTTACATTTTATGTAACTCTAGTTCCATATAAGCTCTTTCTCCGGGTTCTATAATTTTAAATCCTAATTTTTTATATAGGTGAATAGCTATTGAATTATTGGAATGAATACCTATAATCTTCATTCCACTACTTGCTGCTACTTGTATAGCTTTTTCCATCATCGTTTTTGCAATTCCTTTATTTCTATATTTGGCTGCAACTCCCACCAATGAAATATATGCTTTTTTATTTATAAAATCATTACAATAGAGAACTATGAGTCCACAGATATCCTCCTGATATGATTCTATTATTAAATTAGATTTTGTCAATATTTTGTCTACATAATCTGATAATATGACTTTCTTCGATAACGATGGGGAAAAATCATTGTCTATTTCTTTCAAAAAATTAAGTAATGAACATTTATTATTCATGGTGTATGATTATATCAATAATTCTATTTATATCACATTCATTTAATTCATGGTGCATAGGTAGGCAAATTACAGTATTTGCCATTTTATGCGCATTAGGTAAATTCTCAGGTCTTGCACTCTCTAATCCTCTATATGTAGAAAATTCACTTATTAACGGATAGAAATATCTACGTCCTAAAACATTCTGCTCTTTCATTTTGAAATAAAGTTCATCACGGGTCATTCCATACTTCTTTTCGTCAACAAAAATAGGGAAATATGAATAATTATGTCGTACACCAGGCATATCATCAAAGAATGTTATTCCCTCTACATCGCGCAAAGCTTTACGATATTTTATTGCAACCTGATGTCTTGCCTCAATGGCAGCATCAACCTGCTTAAGGTTCAACAACCCGTAAGCGGAACGAATCTCATCCATCTTGCTGTTTATACCAGGACCTACAACTGTAACCTCATTTGCAAAACCAAAGTTCTTCAAATAGTCTATACGCTTTTTTGTCTTTTCGTCATGCATCACCATTGCACCACCTTCAATTGTATTGTATACTTTTGTTGCGTGAAAACTCAGTGTAGACATGTCTCCTGCATTCAAGATACTTTCGCCATTAACCTCTACCCCAAAAGCATGTGCGGCATCATAAATCACTTTTAATCCATAATTATCAGCAATTTCTTGTATTCGCTTCGTATCACAAGGCTTACCATATACGTGAACAGGCATTATTGCTGTCGTCTTGGGTGTTATTGCCGCCTCAATTTTATCTGGGTCTATATTTCCAGTGCGAGGATCTATATCCACAAACACAGGCTTTATACCATTCCACCACAAAGCATGGGTCGTAGCAACGAAACTATAAGGGGTTGTTATCACCTCTCCTGTTATCCTTAATGCCTGTAACGCCGTTATCAACGGCAATGTTCCATTCGTAAAAAGACTGATGTATGGAACCTTTAAATAAGCGGCAAGTTCCTTTTCCAACAGCTTATGTAATGAGCCGTTGTTTGTTATCCACTTGCTCTCCCATATTTGTTTGAGCATTTCATTAAAGTCATCAATATTCGGCAGTAACGGAGATGTTACTGTAATTAATTTATTATCCATAATTTGATGTTATTTTATTTTCTCATAATCAAAGAGAAAAGTGTTTGTAATTCCTTAAATTTAAAAATATAGCTACCTGATGCATAGACAATAATACCAACTAGGATACCTGTAATTAGCCTGTACATATTGGATTCAATGAAACCATTAACAAGTAGTATTGCTCCAAACATTGTTAAAGACAATAAAATTGTTGGAAGCAGGTCTTTCATTTGCCTTATGAAACCGACTTTTATAAGTTTACCTGTATAGTAGGTGTTTATTACCAATGCCACTATTGAATTAAATATCTGACCATAACACATTACTACAAGACCGAATGGAGCTGTTAAGCATAATACAGTTATACCCAATATTTTTTTTATTATTTCCAGACGGAGAAATAAGTCCGAGCGACCTTTTACCTGTAACAGATTTAGGTTAATTGCATGTATTGGGTACCACATCATTGCAAAACATATAACCTGCAATAACTGTCCACAAAAAAACCATTGTGACCCTAGTACAATATTAATAAAAGGTAAAGCCACGGCGGACAACCCTATCATTAGTGGAAATATAATAAAGGCTGACAATTTCAAAAACTTACGGTAAACGGTTTCCAATCTTTCCGTTTCATTCTGAATGCCACAAAGTATCGGATATGTAACCCTTTGTATAATTCCTGTTACATTAGAGGAAGGAAATTCAGAAAACTGATGTGCACGTGTATAATGCCCTAAACTTGATGCATTGAATAATTTACCTATAACTATTGGATATATATTTTTATATAAAGTATCTAAAAGACCTGATGCCAATAGCTTTGATCCAAAAGCAAATAATTCATGGAATGACTGCCATGAAAACACTGCTATCGGACGCCATTTGGAAAATATCCATAACAGTAGAGTATTTACTGACAGGTTCAATAATTGTTGCACGACAAGCGACCATACACCAAAATTGCAATATGCCAAAATGATACCTATGCAACCTGATATCACTGCTGCCGACAACGAAGCCTTTGCTTGTGTCTTAAAGTCAATTCTTATTGTAAGCAATGCACGTTGTACTACTGCCAATGAATTCAATATTACCCCAAAACATACAATGCGCATCACGCTTGTCAATTCCGGCTGATTGTAGAAATCTGCGACAAAGGGTGCAGAAATAAAAAGTATTAAGTATAATGCACTGCTGACAACAATGTTGAAATAAAATACAGTTGAATTATCAACATCTGTACGGTTTTGCTTTCTGATTAATGCCTGTGAGAATCCGCTGTCAATTAATGACTGTGCAACTGCCAAGAATATGGCAAGCATGCCTATGAGTCCATAATCTTTGGGAGTCAGTAGCCTAGCCATGACAATCATGATGAGGAACTGTACCCCCTGCGTCGAGAACCTTTCAATGCTGCTCCAGACTACACCTTTTATGGTTTTACTTTTTAAAGAATCAGACATCTACTTAATTATTTTCCTTTATACATACTCTCATAATACATCTGGTAATCCCCCGAAGTAACGTTATCCATCCATTCCTGATTGTCGAGATACCAGCATACGGTCTTCTCTATGCCTTCCTCAAACTGCAGGCTCGGCTCCCAGCCAAGCTCACGCTGCAGCTTGCTGCTGTCTATGGCGTAGCGCATGTCGTGGCCCTTGCGGTCGGTAACGTATGTGATAAGGTCCATGTCTTCACCTTCCTTGCGGCCAAGCAGACGGTCAACAGTGTTGATTATAACCTTTATGATGTCGATGTTCTTCCACTCGTTAAAGCCACCGATGTTGTATGTCTCTGCAACGTTTCCTTTGTGGAATATAAGGTCGATGGCACGGGCGTGGTCTTCAACATAGAGCCAGTCGCGCACGTTCTCGCCCTTGCCATATACCGGCAGCGGCTTACGGTGACGTATGTTGTTGATAAACAGAGGTATCAGCTTCTCAGGAAACTGATAAGGCCCGTAGTTGTTAGAGCAGTTGGTCACGATAGTTGGCATACCATAAGTGTCGTGGAAGGCACGTACAAAGTGGTCTGAGCTTGCCTTGCTTGCGCTGTAGGGGCTGTGAGGGTTATACTTGGTAGTCTCCAAGAAGAACTTCTCACCGTATGCCAGATGATGCTTGCCTGACGATGCCTTTGTGGTGAACGGAGGCTCCACGCCTTCGGGATGTGTCAGCTCCAGTGCGCCATACACCTCGTCGGTAGATATATGATAAAAACGCTTGCCCTCATAACCTTCAGGCAGGCTTTCCCAATAGAGCTTTGCAGCCTGCAGCAGACTGAGTGTGCCCATCACGTTGGTACGTGCAAAGGTGAACGGATCTTTGATAGAGCGGTCAACATGGCTCTCGGCAGCCAGATGGATTATACCGTCAACATGGTATTTCTCCATGAGCTGCTGTATAGTGTCGAAGTCGCAGATGTCTGCCTTCACGAACGTGTAGTTAGGCTTGTCCTCAATGTCCTTGAGGTTAGCCAGATTGCCGGCATAAGTCAGCTTGTCGAGGTTGATGATGTGATACTCTGGATATTTGTTTACGAACAGTCTTACTACATGACTGCCAATGAATCCGGCTCCGCCGGTGATTATTATGTTGCGTTTGAAATTCATAATATAATGAAATATTAAAAATATTTTTAGATCTTATATATCTCAATACATTTAGTTAAATATAAAATTTATTCATATTACAAGTTGCTGTCGCCTGTCCTCTTCAGTTCATCAATAACCTGAAGCAGGTACTGTCCGTACAGGTTCTTCCGCATGGGCTGGGCCACCTGACGCATCTTCTCCTCGCTTATCCAGCCTTTGCGGTAGGCTATGCCTTCAAGGCAGGCTACTTTGAGGCCCTGACGCTTCTCTATCACCTCTATGAAGGTGCTTGCCTCACTGAGTGAATCGTGTGTGCCGGTGTCGAGCCATGCGAAGCCGCGGTCTAAGGTCTGCACCTTCAGTTCCTTGTCGTTAAGGAAGCGTTGGTTTACCGTGGTTATCTCCAGCTCGCCGCGTGCCGACGGCTTGATGGTCTTTGCCACGTCTACCACCTTGTTAGGATAAAAGTAAAGACCCACAACGGCATAGTTGCTCTTCGGGTATTCAGGCTTCTCCTCGATGCTCAGGCAGTTGCCTTCGCCGTCGAACTCTGCCACGCCGTAGCGTTCGGGATCGCTCACCCAATAGCCGAACACGGTGGCCTTGCCTTCGTCTTCGGCTGTGCGTACTGCCGACTGCAGGAGTGAGGTCAGGCCGTTGCCATGGAAAATGTTGTCGCCCAGGACTAGACACACAGAATCGCTGCCGATAAACTTCTCACCGATAATGAATGCCTGTGCAAGTCCGTCGGGCGACGGCTGCTCGGCATACTCCAGACGCACTCCGAAATTGGAGCCGTTGCCAAGCAGACGCCTGAATGACGGCAGGTCTGCCGGAGTGGAGATAATAAGTATGTCTCTGATACCAGCCAACATCAACACCGATATGGGATAATAGATCATCGGCTTGTCAAAGATAGGTATGAGCTGCTTGCTTATACCTTTGGTGATAGGATACAGA
>UMFU01057045.1_pt1 | contig 17683 bp, 19 predicted proteins | sample 1965091 | NCBI WGS metagenome assembly UMFU01 (sample SAMEA4836054, study PRJEB28245) | human gut metagenome | biome: gut microbiome; material: fecal sample | place: Denmark | collected 2008
GAAAGAACCATGCTAGTCAATACGCCAATTTTGGAAGCTTACAATCAGAGAAAATATACCTCCAGAGGAGCTATTTATACGGATTTCATTGTTGGGGTTTATACATGCATATGTTTTTTGGGGATACTTCTCCTTAAAAGGATAGATTACGGGACATACTTTTGTGCATAGATTGCAATTAATACATTGCTCTATGTTCACTTCTGGATATAAAAAACCTTCGTTATCTTCTTTAAGTACAATACATTGTTTTGGGCAGCATTGGACACATGCTGTACATCCACAACATTTCGATTTATCTATGATGTTTATCATCTTCTAGTTATTTTTTTATAAAATTCGGCCACTTTTGAATGTATAAATATTCTTTCGTTTTTTGAGAGACCTATTGTATAAACTACAACACTTACCGACATTGCACATACTATGCATACTATAAAGAAACGTAAAATGGTATCATTCATATTATTATATACTATAAATGGAATGAAAAAAGAGAATAATACAACAATAATAACGGGCGAATAAATATATTTGAAATAATCTTTTATATGTATTCCAATAAGTGGTCTAAGTATTATCATGCGTGCAAATTGTGCTATAGATTCCATTATAAAATGGACAATAAATACAGAATATGCTGGAAATCCTAATTTAAGAGACATGTATGAAATAGGTAAAATAAGTAAAAGAATACTTCCACAAACAGCTTGATATTTTTTTACTTTACCTGTAGCTTGATTAGCAACGATTAATGGATTTGCCAATGAATAAATTAATGAGGTGCAAATCATTATTCTTAAGAAAATGACGGTGTTCTCAGGTACTGTTTTTAACCAAATTGTCAGAATAAAATTGGTTTCAAATAGTACTGGCAATGAAAGAAAGAAAAGTAAATAAAATGAGAACCTAGCGCTTCTAAACATAAGTTTATGCATTTCTTCAAGTTCTCCCCTAGCATAAGTCTTTGTAATTTGTGGATTAAGGGCCATTTGGAAACTATTGACAAACTGTTGTATAGCGCATTGAACTTGTAGGGCGATAGCTCGTGCGGCATTAACAACAGGTCCAAAAAATACATTGAGTAACATATTCAGTCCTTGTCCAAATAAAACACCAGACAAGTTTCCAAATATACTCCATCCGGCAAATTCAGTCATTTCTTTGAATAAAGTTTTATCCCATACATGTTTGTATTTAGTCTCTTTAAAATGTTTATTGCAATATAAACTATAACAAAAACGTATAAGAATTTGTACAGCCAATAAGAGGAAGGCATAAAGTATTAATTTATCAAATGATCCAATCAGAAGAATATATACAATGGCAAGTTTTAAAACTGCCTCTAATATCGAAATGTAAGCAAATGCAGACATTTTTTCATGTGCTATAATATCAGCATTATATGGAACGCTAATAATCATAACAATTGTAGATAATATAGAACATTGTAAAACCCAAAATGCAGCATCCATACGATTTGTAGGTATTTGCATCTTTTCATTCATGAACCATAATCCTATAGTTTCTCCTAAAATAAGAATAATCACTGCTATAAGTACATGAATCTGTAAAGTTGTGCTGAATACCTTTTGTAAATTGGTGAAATTCCCTTTACCTAAAGCAAATGTAATATATCGTTGTGTTGCTGATGACATAGAACTATTTATAAATCCAAACATAGCGACAACACCACCGACGACATTGTATATTCCATAATCCTCAACTCCAAGTGTGTTTAAAATTATCCTTGAAGTATACAGACTTATCGCCATCATGAACAACATTCGTATATACAACAGCAATGTGTTTTTAGCTATTCTTTTATTATTCTGTACTGTATCAGTCATTTGGGTTTTAAGTGATTTTATATTCTTAAGCGTTAATTAAGTACGTTAATTATCTTCCTTTATACATCATTTCATAATACTTTTGGTAATCTCCTGAAGTCACATTGTCCATCCATTCCTGATTATCCAAATACCAGCGAACTGTCTTCTCAATGCCTTCTTCAAATTGCAAGCTTGGTTCCCAACCTAATTCTCGCTGCAATTTGGTCGAATCAATCGCATAGCGCATGTCATGCCCCGGACGGTCAGTAACGTAAGTAATCAAATCCATGTCTTCTCCTTCCTTGCGTCCCAACAGGCGGTCTACGGTTTTGATCACTACTTTGATGATGTCAATGTTCTTCCATTCGTTGAAGCCGCCGATGTTATATGTCTCGGCAATCTTGCCGTGATGGAAAATGACGTCGATGGCACGGGCATGATCTTCCACATACAACCAGTCGCGTACGTTTTCTCCTTTACCGTATACCGGCAGCGGTTTGCGATGGCGGATGTTATTGATGAACAACGGAATCAGTTTTTCAGGGAACTGATAGGGACCGTAGTTGTTGGAACAGTTGGTGACAATAGTCGGCATGCCGTAAGTATCGTGGAAAGCACGCACAAAGTGGTCGCTGCTGGCTTTACTGGCAGAGTAGGGGCTGTGCGGATTGTACTTCGTAGTCTCCAGGAAGAATTCTTCTCCGTAGGCCAGATGATGTGTCTCGGATGAAGCGGTTGTAGTGAATGGCGGCTTGATGCCTTCCGGATGTGTCATTTTCAAGGCTCCGTACACTTCATCGGTGGAGATGTGATAGAAACGTTTGCCTTCGTATTTTTCCGGCAAACTTTCCCAATAAACTTTAGCGGCTTGCAGCAGGCTGAGTGTGCCCATCACGTTGGTACGGGCAAAGGTAAACGGATCCTTGATGCTGCGGTCTACATGGCTTTCAGCCGCCAAATGGATGATACCGTCTACACGGTATTGCTGCATGATTTCCTGCATCTTCTCGTAGTCGCAGATGTCGGCTTTGATGAAAGTGTAGTTCGGCTGGTTTTCGATGTCTTTCAAATTGGCTAGGTTACCGGCGTAAGTCAGTTTGTCCAAGTTGATAATGTGATACTCGGGATATTTGTTGACGAACAGACGGACTACATGGCTGCCGATGAATCCGGCACCGCCAGTAATTAATATATTGCGTTTGAATTCCATGATTATGCGTTTTTAAGATGATTGATACAGATTTTTAAAGAGTCGGTCCAGTAGGGAATCCGGATGCCGAAAGTTTCTTTGATTTTGGTTTTGTCCAGTACCGAATACGCCGGGCGTTTTACCGGGCTGGGGAACTCGTTGCTGTGGCAGGGCTGGATGTCGCACTGTGTCTGTCCGGCCATTGCGGCAATGGCTTTCGTAAAGTCGTACCAGGAACATACGCCTTCGTTACTGAAATGGTAAATACCTGTTTTGCTGTAACCGCTTGTCGGACTTTCTGCGGTGTAGTCCTGCAGGATGGTTTGGATGGCCTTGGCCAAATCGTAGGCATAGGTCGGTGTACCTGCCTGGTCGAATACGACTTTCAACTGGGGCTTGGTGGCTGTCAGGTTCAGCATGGTTTTGACGAAGTTCTTGCCATATTCGGAATATAACCAAGCCGTGCGAAGAATGACATAATCGCATCCTGTGGCCTGAATGTACTTTTCTCCTTCCAGTTTGGTGCGTCCGTAAGCACCGGTAGGAGTACCTTTCTGGTCTTCCCGGCAAGGGATGTTATATGGGTCTCCTCCAAATACATAGTCGGTAGAGATATGGATAAGCAAGCCGTTGACTTCTTTCATGGCCTCTGCCAAGTTCCGGGGAGCTTCTGCATTCAGTACGCGACAGAAGGCTTCGTCGGATTCGGCCTTGTCTACGTTGGTGTAGGCAGCACAATTGACGATGCAGTGAATGTCGTGTGTCTTGACAAGTTGTTTCACTGCTTCCAGACTGGTGATGTCCAACAGGGTGGTTTCCACACCTTCTGCTTCTACCACGTCGGTAAAGATAAAATGATAGGGGGTGTCTTGGGCTATGAGTCGCATCTCACGTCCTAATTGTCCATTGGCACCGGTAACTAAAATATTCAAGTTCATCAATGAATAAGTAAGAATGAATAATATAGAGTGAATCTATTTTCAGAAAGGACCGAATTCAAACGGAGAATCGAAGTCCTTTAAAAGGGGATGTTTGGTATCTTTTTCACTAAGAATGGCGTGTTCGGTAGGAATACGCCAGTCAATACCTAAAGAAGTGTCGAGAATGCTAATGCCGCCATCAGCTTCCGGATGATAGAAATTGTCGCATTTGTATTGGAAGATGGCTTCCGGACTCAGTACGGCAAATCCGTGGGCAAAGCCACGAGGAATGAAGAACTGGCGGTGATTGTCTTCAGTCAGTTCTACGGCTACGTGTTGTCCGTAAGTCGGACTGCCTTTGCGAATGTCTACCGCTACATCCAATACGGCTCCTTTTACGCAACGTACCAGTTTGCTCTGTGTGAAAGGGGGACGCTGAAAATGCAGACCACGCATTACGCCGTAGCTGGATTTGCTTTCGTTGTCTTGTACAAAGTGGATTTCACCCACCTGCTTGTTGAAATCTCTTTCGGAATAAGATTCGAAGAAATAACCTCTGTCATCCTTAAACAAGCGGGGCTCAATAATCACCACGCCTTTAATGTTCGTTTGAATCACTTCCATGATATAATAAGTGTTTTAAAATTCCAGATTACTTTTTCCGGTACGTTCTACTTCGTCAATGACGCTGAGCAGATACTTTCCGTATTCATTTTTCAGCATGGGCTGGGCCAGTGTGCGCAGCTTGTCGGCGGAAATCCATCCCTGACGGAAGGCAATGCCTTCCAGACAGGCAATTTTCAGACCCTGCCGTTTTTCAATCACTTCGATGAAAGTGGACGCTTCACTCAGGGAATCGTGGGTACCGGTATCCAACCAGGCGAAACCGCGTCCCAGTGTCTGTACTTTCAGCTCACCATCTTCCAGAAAACGCTGGTTAACGGAAGTGATTTCCAGTTCTCCACGGGCAGAGGGTTTGATGGACTTGGCCACACTGACCACTTTATTGGGGTAGAAATAGAGTCCGACTACCGCATAATTGGATTTGGGCTGAGCGGGCTTTTCTTCGATACTCAGACAGTTTCCTTCTGCATCAAATTCAGCCACACCGTAACGTTCCGGGTCGCTGACCCAATAGCCGAAGACCGTGGCTTTCCGGTCTACTTCTGCCGTACGAACCGCTTCCCGTAACATGGCACTCAGACCGTTGCCATGGAAAATGTTGTCGCCCAATACCAAGCAGACGTCGTCTTGACCGATGAATTTTTCTCCAATCAGGAACGCTTGTGCTAGTCCGTCGGGAGAAGGCTGTTCTGCATACTCAAAGTGCACCCCGTAGTCACTTCCGTCTCCCAACAAGCGGCGGAATCCGGGCAAATCGTAAGGCGTAGAGATAATCAGAATCTCGCGGATACCTGCAAGCATCAGTACCGAGATGGGATAATAAATCATCGGTTTGTCGAAGATGGGCAGCATCTGTTTGCTGACTCCCTTGGTGATGGGGTAGAGGCGGGTTCCGCTTCCACCGGCTAGCACAATTCCTTTCATAATTTTACTTTATTTGTCGTTTTTATTTCCATAGCCATAACCGTAGCCATAGCCGTATTTCTTTCCATAACCGTATTTTCCATATTTCCCGTATTTTCCATAACCGTAGTAATAGCCGTTTTTACGCTGATTCATGTCGATGCAGTTAATCAGTGTACAGAGGTTCGGGAGTTTATGGTCTTTTTTCAGTTCGTTAATCAGTTCATAGTGACTCTTGTGGGTATAGCTGGCACGACAGACATACACACTTAGGTCGGCTACGCGGGCAATCAACTGAGTATCGGTTACCATACCGATAGGGGCCGTATCAAGAATTACAAAATCGAAATTTGCTTTCAGAATATCAATGGCCTTGTCAAGTGCCTTACGGGCAACCTGTTCGGTGGGGTTTGGAGGAACGGTACCACCCGGAAGGATATACAGATTAGTTGATATTGTAGAAGGTTGACACAAAGAAAGTAAATCGGTGTGTTCCGGGTCGGCTAAATACTGGGTGATGCCTTTTTCCTTATGGGAAATCTGGAAAACTTTATTCAAACCGGGCTTGCGGATGTCCAGACCTACAATCACCACTTTCTTACCCATAAAGGCAAAACTGCAAGCCAAGTTTCCGGCAGTAAAGCTCTTTCCTTCACCGGAACTGGTTGAGGTGAAGAGAATCACCTTTTGGCCTTCCTGCAACATGTACTGGATATTGGTACGCACGGAACGGAACACTTCTTCCATTAAGTCATTATGATTCTCATGGACCACAATTGAATTGCCTTTGGTATCCACCATGGGGACGTCACCCACTACCGGTACATCGGTAATCTTTTCAACATCGGCACGGCCTTCAATCTTGAAGCGGAGTTGGTTACGCAGGAAAATAACACTCATTGGAATTCCAATGCCTAATATTAAAGCCAAAATATAATATATTTTGCTATTGGGAGATACTGGACCTTCAGGAAGTGGCTCTTCGACCATACGCCCATTATTGGCGGTAGCCGCCAAAGTAATGGCATTTTCTTCGCGTTTTTGCAATAACATCAAGTAAAGACTGGCTTTAATTTCTTGTTGGCGGGTGATGCTAAGCAGTTCTTTTTCTTGCGTAGGGGCATTGCTGATTTTTCCTTCAAACTTGCGGGCTTGGTTCTCCAAATCATTGCGGGTAATTTCCAATCCCTTCAAAACGCTATTAACAGAAGCTTGTACGTTTTTGCGAGTAGCCTCGATGGAGGCATCCAAGTTGACTACGGCGGGGTTATTCTCGCTGGAAGTGCGAAGTAAACGTTTGCGTTCAGTTAGCATTTCATTGTATTGTGCTACCACGGTTGTTAAAGCGTTATCTGTCAGGCCGATGTTGGCTGGAATTACTTCCATCTGGTTGGAGGGATTGTCGATGTATTCTTTTAAAAACTGTACGAGACGAAGCTGGGTGGCATTGTCTGCACGCTTTTGTTCATATTCTGCATTGCCTTGTAGGGCCAATTGTGCATCGGAACTTAAGTCAGTTAGTCCGGCCTTTTGTTTATATTTGGCTAACTCACTTTCGGTGGTGCCCAATTCCTGGTTAATAATTTGGATACGTCCGTCAATAAATTCTGCAGTGCGGCTGGCTACTTCATTTTTGTCGTCATTGGCATCGCTGTTGTAGAGCGCAACCAAGGTATTTAAAAAGTCTTTTCCACGGCCAATGTGGGTGTCATTGTAATTTAATCGTACAATGGTGGTAAATTTGCTGGTAGGCTCGGCACTGAGTCGGGTTTTACAACTTGCGGCTGCAGCAGTTGGTGTGACGATAGTGGCATAGACGGTACGAGATTCTTTGGTTGCAGTACTGTCTTTGGGGCTAAGAGTAAGGGTACCCACAGGTGTCACTAGTACCCCCGGAAGTCGGTCAAAGCTTTTGGAAACGGTTTGTTCTTTTCCTGCTTGATGATAGAACGCATCAGCTTGTACTTTTCCATCCGGAGTACAGGTTAACTTTACTTGTAAGGCAGAAGGCAGTTTGTCTGCTTCTTCCGGGCTCATCCAAACTTGTACTGGAGTGTCTTTGTAAAGTTGAATTGGGTATCCAAAACTACGTTTTTCTTTGTAGGTGATATTCAAATTCAGTGTGTTGACTACTTTCTTCAATAGGGTACGAGACTGTAGAATTTCTACTTCATTATCAAAGTTGCTAGCCATGCTGAGCATCCCCAAATCTTGCATGGCTGCTAAAGGGGCGTTTTGTCCTCCAGACTTGTTTTTGTCCCCCTGTTTAATTAATACAGTAGCATTGACATTGTAGACTGGGGCTTGATACCGTAGATAACACCAGGCTCCAGCTAAGCATATAATCAAACAGGCTACAAACCACGGCCAATACATCAGGTATTCAAATAGGATGGCTTTATAATCTACAGGCTTTTCATTTTCAGCTTGAAACAAATCGTCGTATCTTTCGTCACTCATAATCTTAAGTGTAATAAGCTTTTTTAAATTATTTGAATTTAAGGGTTTTATTTAAATACAGTCACTAGCAGACTGGCAATGGATACCAAAATGGAGGTTGCACTGATCCAAAGGGTCGTGCTGTTTCCGATGTCGGAGTTGCGAGCTTTGGTTTTGTTGGGACTGACATAAAGGATGTCGTTCTGCTGGAGATAAAAATAGGGAGAACGGACTAAATCGGCATCGTTCAAATTGAGTGTTTGAATCAGACGTTCTCCATCGGCATTTTCACGTACAAGTTTGACGTTGTCGCGAATGCCATATACTGTCATGTCGCCTGCCATGGCTAAGGCTTCGAGTACATTCACTTTTTCGTTGTTGACAGTGAAAGTGCCAGGCTTAGTAACTTCTCCTAATACAGAAATTTTATAGTTTACCATACGGACATTTACAATGGGAGTTTCTTTTAAATAGGGTACCAATTTTTCTCGAATCAGGGCTTCACATTCATTTTTGGTGAGTCCGCTGATTTTCAGGCGACCCAAAACGGGAAAATCTATTTCGCCTTGGTTGTCTACAAGATATTGCTGTAACGTAGGTTGAGTAGTTAAACTGGTGTTGGCTTGCGATACAGCAGATTGAACTGTCAAGTTGAATGGAATACTAGCTTGAGGGTCAGTAGTGCTGACAGTAATGGTCAGCAAATCTTTAGGCATGATTTTAGCGTCGTACAAGGGGATTTCTCCTGCAGCCACTTCGATGGCTTGGGCATTTTGCAGGTACGGCACTTTTTTGTAAGACGTACACCCGCTCACCAGCAGGGTGGACAACGTCAGCATACAGACTACTTTGCGTATCTTCATCTTTTCTTATGGTTTTGTTATGATTTTTCTAAAGGAATTCCCCTGCGCACTGGGCGTGCTTCGCCGTTACCACTCCCAGCTATGGATTGGGGGCGGTAAACACAGCGGCCAATAATCGGCTGCAAAATTAAGTCTTATTTTTGGTTTATTACTTATAGAGGGGTTTTTGTCGGTGAAAAGGGTGGAAATCAATGAAAAAGTGGGCATATCGGCGGATTTTGTAACAATTCTGGAACAATGTGTGGGGTGTAGGGCAGGGCGTGAGAAAAACGCAAGGGCGTTTTACCTGAAACGCAAGTGCATTTGAGATAAAACGCAAGTACATTTTACTTCAAACGCAAGGGCGTTCGATTCAAAACGCAAGGGCGTTTTCGGGGAGTTCCGGAAAGGAAACATGACGGGTTGTCGGGGTTGGCAGGCATTTTTATAAAATGTATATACGCGGGGTGTGGAACAAGTGTGTCATACTTGTTCCACACCTGTATATAGAGAGTTTGCAAAACCGGTGCCAACCCCGACAACCCGTCAAGCGGTGGCCCGGGGAAGACCGGTTCTTCACTACCGTTCTGTATCTTTTGTGCGAGGGGGTTGGATGCCTTGGCTTGATTTAATTCGCTCTAAATCAGTGGTGAGTGAACGGAAAAAGTCGCGGAGCAGCTCGTCCTGCTTCTGCGGATCGGCGGCAAGCAGTCGGTGGTACACGGCAAGGATGCGGCCGAGGAATGTCAGATCCGTCAGGAGCCCTTTTTAACTTTTTGAAACGTGTGTGCGCTCATCGGCGCCAGTCGGCACAACTCTTGTACGGTGAGGGTACGGCCGTGCGACCGCACCTGGTGGCGCCACGCTTCCAGCATCTGTCCCAGTTCAATCAATTTCGCTTGTTTCATACGCATTTTTGTTTAAAAAATAAAATTATAGTAAATTGTTAGTTAAAATATTGCACACATGTGTGCAATGTGGGTTTGTACTTTCTGTAAACTTGTGTTACATTCGTTTCGCTGTTTTGAAAAGAAAACACAAAAATTAAAACTAAAAGGATTGCAAATTTAATAAATTATAAAATAAAACACGAGAAAATGAACAAAATGATGTTAAGTATTTTTAAGGGTTATGCCGACACGATGCCCGTGGCGGCGAGTCTTGATGAAGTGGTCCGTCTGATTCGGGAGGACAAGGTGTTGGCCGACCACACCGAAAAGTACCGTTACTATCGCTCGCAGGGGCAGAAGACGGCCGCCAACCGGGAAAAGGCGGCCTGCCCCTGCTTTGCCGTGGCGGTGCGTTTTGAGAACGGGAAACGGAAGGCCGACATCAGTGGCTGGACGGGTCTCTCGATGGTGGACTTTGACCATCTGCCCGAAGGACAGGCGGAGGAGGTGTTCGAAAAAGTGTGTGCCGACCCGCATACTGTGCTGGCTTATACCACCATCAGCGGGCAGGGGGTGAGGGTGGTGTGCCGTTACTGCCTGGACGGGGAGGTGCCCGATAATGACCGTCTGACACTGTACGCCCAGGTGTTCAACAGGGTGAACGAGTATTACCAGAAGCTGACGAAGTGTGCTTTCGACCCTGCCTGCAAGAATGCCACGCGACTGAGCGGACTGGCGCATGACGCGCGGGTGCATTACCACGACGGGGCGGAACCTTTCCGCTTCGACCTTTCGCGCATGAAGAAGGCGGATGAGCCGCGCAGGGGACGGGTGGAGCGTGTGGTGGCCCGTATCCGCAGGGAGCTGGACGAGCAGGGCGTGGTGTATGCCCCGCATCATCACAACGAGTACATCATGCGCATGGGGTATCTGATGAACGAGTTCGGGCTGCCGCTGGAGCAGGCCATCGGCTGGGCGGACGGACGCTTTCCGGAATACGACGGCGACGTGGCGGCCATTTTCCGCTCGTGCTATGCCGATACGGAGGCGCACGGACGGCGGGAGGCGGAGCTGTTTCGTGCGAAGAGGGAGAAGAAGGGGGAAGGACGTTCCCAACTGGCCACGCCCCAGGAGATTGAGCAGTTTCTCGCCACGCAGGCGGAGTTCCGGAAGAACGTGATTACCGGGAAGGAGGAGATGCGGCATCCCGAGGCCGAGGAGTTTGTGGAGCTGACCGACCGCCTGGTGAACTCGCTGTGGAGCCGAATGACCAAGGAGGGGCACACGGTACGCCTGTGCGATGTGCGCTCGGTGCTGGAGTCGGAGTTTGTGCCGGAGTTCAACCCTTTTACGGAGTATTTCCGCTCGCTGCCTCCATGGGACGGGGTGACCGACCACATCGGACGGCTGGCGGCCACGGTGCACGTGGAGGGTGACGCGAAACTGTTTGATGATTGTTTCCGCAAGTGGCTGGTGGCTGTGGTGGTGTCGCTGATGGTGAAGGAGGTGACGAACCACCAGATTCTGGTGCTGGTAGGGCGGCAGGGCTGCTACAAGACGACCTGGCTGGCGCGTCTGCTGCCGCCTGAACTGCAGCGGTATTTCTGTGTGCGCTCCAACAGCGGACGGCTGACGAAGGACGATAACCTGGCGCTGTCGGAATTTGCGCTGATTTGCCTGGAGGAGATTGACGAGCTGCGCCTGGGTGACATCAACCAGCTCAAGGCGATGGTGACTATGCCGGCAGTGAACGAGCGGAGGGCGTACGGGCACTACAAGGAGAACCGCCCGCACATCGCGAGTTTCTGCGGCACGACCAACCAGCCGGAGTTTCTGAACGACCCCACGGGAAGCCGGCGCTGGCTGCCCTTCACGGTGGTGCACATAGACGACCCCTACACGCATCCCGTGGACTATGCAGGGGTGTACGGGCAGGCCCTGATGCTGTGGAAGAAGGGGTTCCGCTACTGGTTCGGCGAGGAGGAAATCGCGCAGGTGAACGCACGCAACGAGCGGTTTGAGACGGCCAGCCTGGAAACGGACTTGCTGCTGGCTTTTTTCCGCGTGCCGATGCCCGGCGAGGAATGTATGTTCCTGACGGTGGGCGAGATTCTGCAGCACATCAGCGGGGGTATGAAGAATCCCCTCAGTGCCGTCAAGGTGGGGCTTGCCTTGCGGAAGGCGGGATTCGAACAGGTTCGCGTGGCGGGAAAGAGGGGGTATCGGGTGGTGATGTACACCATCGAAGAGGTGAACCGCAACCGTCGTGCCATGGGACGATTCACCGAGGCGCCGGCTGAAGAATAGTCTTCATCGCCCGGTCGCCGGCTGGTGATAACGTCTTGATTTTCATGTGGCTTTTTATGTTCCGAAGAAGGAAATATACCGGAAAAAACGGGTGGGAAAATTTGTGTATCCGACCGGAATTGTGTAAATTTATAGGTAACTAAAATAAAACGGAACAATGAACTACATGCAATTGAAAACGGGACCGGGAGCTGTTTCCGGGGAGGAACGGGAGGGTTTCTGCCTGAAGGCTTACCGGAAAAGTGAGTTGGCGGGCTTGTATTTTCCGCAGGCAGGTAAAAAAGGTGCCCTGCAGGGGCTGGGGCGATGGATCAAGCAGTGTGCGGAACTGGAAAGGGAGCTCGAGCGGTCGGGCTACCAGAAAAACCGCAAGTTTTTCCTTAAATCGGAGGTGGAACTGATTGTGAGGTTCCTTGGAGAGCCGTGAGCGGCGGCGTTTCCTTTTTCTAATGTCTTCAAAAGTCTTCAAATTTCCTCGAATGTCTTCGTAAGTCTTCGTATGTCCTCAAATGTCTACATGGGCGGGAACGGGGGTGCTAACTTTGCCTATGTAAGAAATAATGAAGAATGAAGAGTGAATAATGAAGAACAATGGATAATGAAGAATGAAGAGTGAATAATGAAGAATGTGCGCGCGTTTCCTGGATTCATCATTCATCATTCTTAATTCATCATTCAAGATTCATCATTCTTAATTCATCATTCTTCATTTAATTGGTTTTTAACTTTTAACTTTTAATTTTTAACTAACAAGTGGATTTATGAAGAAAACAGTGACTTATTCGGTTGTAGGGCGTGTGAACCCGGCCGATCGTGAAAGCGGTGAAGTGAAGTATTATGCACAGTCGCAGGCTCGCGGCGAGATGGGTATCCGTGAAATAGCGGAACGTATTCACCAGATGTGTACCGTGACCCGTGCCGACGTGATGGCGGTATTGACGGGACTGGAAGACATCGTGTCGGAAGGCTTGCAGGGCGGCGAAATCGTACGCCTGGGTGAACTGGGTTCGCTACAGCTGAGCCTGAGCGGAGAAGGAGCCGCTACGGAAGATACGTATACCGACAGCATGATTGAAAAGGTGCGCGTGCTGTTCCGCCCGGGTACGGTGATGCAGGAGGCTATCAACAACCTGGCTTTCGAACGGGTGCCGGTGAAGTATAAGAAAGAAGAAGAGGACGACGGTGCAGGGGTGTAATCGGAACTAAGGCGTGAGAAGATGACGAAAGTAAAATGGATTGTGGTCAGGGTGCTGAAGTGTATTCTCTGTCTCCTGACCGGAAGAAAACCGGATTGTGATGAGAAAAATTGACATGATTGTGATTCACTGTACGGCAACGAGAGCGGACCGCCCGCTCTCGCCTGCCGAACTGACGAAGATGCACCGGAAACGGGGGTTCAAGTGTTGCGGATATCACTATTTTGTCCGCACGGATGGTGAAATTTGTACAATGCGACCGGTGGAACGGGCCGGGGCGCATGCCAAGGGGTATAACGAGCACAGCATCGGCATTGCGTACGAAGGGGGACTGGATGCGCAGGGACGGCCGGCGGATAAGCGTACGGAACTGCAGAAGCGTTCGCTCCGGATTCTGGTGAGGGTGCTGAAATCGGATTTCCCGGCCATCACGCAGGTGGTGGGGCATCGCGACCTGAGCCCGGATCTGGACGGCGACGGAACGGTGGAACCGGAGGAATGGACCAAGGCCTGCCCCTGTTTTGACGTGAAAAAGGAGCTGTAGCGGAACAAAAGTTTTCTAAATCGTAAAAAGAAGGTGTCCGGCGCCTGAAAAGTTTTCAGGATTCGAAATAAAATCCTACCTTTGCACTATTCAAAATCCAAACGGACAATGGCGAATCTGTATATTATCATTTCTGCATTTGTATCGGCAGTGATACTGGGGAGAATCATTATCCCGAATATTCTGATTATTTCATTGCGCAAACGCTTGTTTGACGTGCCTGATGAACGGAAAGTACACAAACGTCCGATACCTCGCCTCGGGGGAGTGACCTTTTTCCCGGTAATTCTTTTTTCCTTGTGTGTGTTTACGGCCGTGCGGCTGATGACGGGCCACGGACCTGCCGAGACATCGACAACGGACCTGGTGTGCGAGTTTCTTTTCCTGACGGGAGGGCTGACCCTGCTGTATATCGTGGGCATTGCCGACGACTTGATTGGGGTGCGCTACCGGAAGAAGTTCCTGGTGCAGATTATCTCGGCGGCGATGTTTCCGCTGTCGGGCTTTTATATCAACAATTTCTATGGTCTCTTTGGCATTTACCTGATTCCTGCAGAGGTAGGTATTCCGCTGACCATGCTGCTGGTGGTGTTCATCACCAATGCCATCAACCTGATTGACGGTATCGACGGACTGGCGTCGGGGCTGAGTATGGTGGCGCTGCTGGTGTTCGGGGTGCTGTTCGTGCATTTCCGCATGTGGAGCTATGCCATGCTGGCTTTCGTGACGGTGGGTGTGATTATTCCGTTCTTTTCGTACAACGTGTTCGGCAGTGCGGATTTGGGAAGGAAGATTTTCATGGGGGATACCGGCAGCTTGACGCTGGGGTATATTCTGAGCTTCTTTGTCATCAAGTACTGTATGTATGAGCCGGATATGCTGCTCACGATGAAGGCGAGTCCGGTGCTGGTGTCGTTCAGCGTGCTGATGGTGCCGTGTCTGGATGTGATTCGCGTGGTGTTGCGGCGTGCGCGTAACAAGCGGGCGCTGTTCATGCCCGACAAGACGCACATTCACCACAAGTTCCTGGCCATGGGTTTCTCTCCGCGGAGGGCGCTGATAACGATTCAGCTGATGTCGGCCTGCTTCTGTGCGTTTACCATCGTGGCGATTCTTTATATGAACAACACGCTGGTGTTCGTGATTGACGTGGTGGTATGGACGCTGCTGAACCTCTGGTTTGACCATGTGATCAGTAAGCGGAAAAATGAAGAATGAAGAATGAAGAATGAATAATGAAGAACGGGAGGGGTGACTCTTCCGTTTTTTTTATTATGACATAAGAACAAAAAGACATAATTTCAATAATGATGAAGAATGAAAAGTGAAAACGTGATACGCTCGCCGCTTTTACTTTTTAACTATTACCTTTTAACTATATACCTTTTTCTGTCTAAAGAAGCTCGATATCTGTTTGACTCGTTTGAAAAAATGTGTTGTAATGAATGTTATTCGTTCGAAAAAATGTATCGAATGTTGGTTTATTCGCTGGAAAAAGTGTAATTTCGTCGTTGGGAAATAAGATTACACCATGCTTAAAAGGAAGATAGAAACATATTTAGCCGACTGGAAACGGTCTGAGGACAGAAAGCCTCTTGTAATAAAAGGCATCCGCCAATGTGGAAAGACATACATTGTTCAGAAATTCGCAAGGGAGAATTATGAAAGTGTGGTCTATATGAATTTCATTCTTGAGCCTGACAACAAGTCTGCCTTTACCGGCAATATAGATGTGGATACCATCATTCTCAACCTCTCTGCTTTGATTCAGGGCAGTCGTTTCATTGAAGGGAAGACTTGTATTATTCTTGACGAGATTCAAGAGTGTAGGGAAGCAAGGACTGCCTTGAAGTCATTTCATATAGACGGGCGTTTCGATGTCATTGCCACAGGTTCTCTTTTGGGGGTAAAAGGTTATGGCCAAAGTAAGAAAAAGAAAGAGGATGTAGGGCAAGATTCTGTTCCGGTCGGATACGAAACCGTGATTGACATGTACCCATTGGATTTTGAAGAGTTTCTATGGGCAAACGGAATCGGTCAGACAGTTATTGATTCTGTAAAATCATGCTTTGAGAGCGAAAAGGCTGTGCCTGACGGGATTCATAAGGTCATGATGGAGATGCTGTACAGATATGTGATTGTCGGAGGCCTGCCGGAAGTGGTGAATTGCTTCCTTAAAACCAGGAATATCGAGCTGATTTATAAGTTGCAGCGAGATCTTATTGCCGGATACGAAGAAGATATGGTTAAATATGCAGAGGATGCGGACAAGCCCAATATCCGGGAATGTTTTGAATCTATTCCGAAGCAACTGGCTAAAGAGAACAAGAAATTCCAGTATTCAGTTGTGAAAAAGGGAGGAAGGTCTGCTCAATACATCGGCAGTATTCAATGGCTGGAAGATGCAGGGATTATCCGTAGATGCTATAACACACAGACTACGGAATTGCCGTTGGAGGGGAATGCTATTAAAGACTGTTTCAAAGTGTACACAACTGATATAGGTATTCTTGTGGCAATGCTTGACTATGGTACTCAGGCGGATATTTTAAAGGGAAATCTTCTTGGATACAAGGGAGCTATTTTCGAGAACCTCATGGCGGATTTTCTGTGTAAGTCCGGTCAGAAACTGTACTATTTCCATAAGGACAGCGGGCTTGAACTGGACTTCCTGGTAAGGTTCAAAGGCGAATGTGTTCTCCTTGAAATTAAGGCAAAGTCTGGTAAAGCAAAAAGCATAACAACGGTTCTTAAAAATAAGGACGTGTATCATGTTAAGAATGCAATCAAGTTAGGGCAATATAACGTAGGCCGTGATGGAGATATTCTTACTATTCCACTATACATGGGATTTCTTGTAAACGACAAACTTGCAGACGTTATCATTCCTGATGTTGATGTGAGTGCGTTGAATAATGAAGAATGAAAAATAATGAAGAATGAAGAGTGAAGAATTAAGAATGAAGAATTAATATAGTGAAGAACGGGAGGGGTGACTCTTCCGTTCTTTTTTTGTTATGACATAAGAACAAAAAGACATAATTTCAATAATGATGAAGAATGAAAAGTGAAAACGCAATACGCTCGCCGCTTTTACTTTTTAACTTTTCACTTTTAACTCAATACCTTCTTCTGTTCTTTTGTCTAAAGAAACAACATGTTTCTGTGGGGCGTATCGTTTGAAAAACTTATGCGATTAAGTTGGAAAGATGAAAGTTTTTATGTTTCTTTGTGTAAACTTCATCTCTGCAAGCTATGGTTAGTACAACAGACATCATCGACAGACTGAAAATATTCAAAGCACAATCGGCTTCGAAATATAAAATAAAGTTCATGGGGTTGTTTGGTTCCTATGCGCGCCAGCAGCAAGATGAAAAAAGTGATGTGGATGTTTTTATCTGTCTGCAGGAACCCGACTTCTTTGTGATGGAGCAGATTAAAGAAGAACTTGAAGTTTTGCTCCATTCTTCTATTGATTTAGTGAACTTTAGAGAGTCACTTCGTCCAACGTTAAAAAAGAATATCCTTAAAGATGCGATCTATATCTAAAGAAATATTGATTGATTTATTGGAGCTGATTCTGGAAAAAGCTACTCTCGTGATAAACAGAAATCAGTCGATTACGTGTGCACAGGATTTTCTTACATCGCCGGACAGAATGGAAAAATTTGATGCAGCATGTATGCTGATACAGGTAGTAGGTGAAACGGCTAAGAAGATAGATGATCGTACATCGTCTCTGTTGTTTGCGCATTATCCGCAAGTCTATTGGCGAGGCGTATTCGGATGTCGAAATATTATTTCGCATGAATATGGGAATGTAGACCCCATTCAGATATTTGGTATAATCAAAAAGTATCTTCCTGAACTGGTTGTTTGTGTAAAGCAAATTTTGTCAGACGTGGAAGCAGGTAAGCATGACAGCTTATTCTTGTCATAGAATGAAGAGTGAATAATGAAGAATGAATAATGAAGAACGGGAGGGGTGACTCTTCCG
>UMFU01045113.1_pt1 | contig 15710 bp, 13 predicted proteins | sample 1965091 | NCBI WGS metagenome assembly UMFU01 (sample SAMEA4836054, study PRJEB28245) | human gut metagenome | biome: gut microbiome; material: fecal sample | place: Denmark | collected 2008
GAAGTCTGCTTCTTATTCTGGCGCTGTGCTTTACGCTGCTGCCAACGGCGGCGTTTGCAGAAGAGAACGAGCAAAGCAGCAAAACTTCAATCACAACAGTAGAGGAACTTTTGCAATTTGCAAAAGCTGTGGACAATGGCGAATATGACGATAAAACAGATGCGGTTGTATCTCTTGATGCGGATTTGGATTTAACAGGTGTTGCGTGGAAACCGATTGGCAGCTTTGACGGCGACGGAAATCCGCTGCACTACTTCAGCGGCAAATTTTACGGAAACGGGCATACGATTTCCAATTTGGATTTTTCCAAGAACTACGGAAAGGCAGAGTATCCGGTTTTCGGATTTTTCAGCGTGGCTTACGGCGCTGAAATTTCCAGTTTGACAATTCAAGGCGAGCTGGATGTGTCCAATTCAGGGTATGTCTTTTTTGGAACAGTTGCGGGCGTTGCAGAAAACAGCAAAATTTCTGACTGCGTTTCGGATGTATCGTTCACGGATACAAACACATATGTCAACGGCACTGCGGCTTTGTGCGGATATGCGATAAATAGCACGATTGAACACTGCCAAAACAAGGGGAATTTTTCAATAACGACGGATACTACCTCTTTGCAGATGGGCGGTATCGTAGGTCTTGCTGAAAACAGTACCGTACAGTATTGCGCCAATACAGGCGATATGACCTCTTGGACACCCCATACCGGCGGAATTGTTGGGCAGTTGTATCAAGGCTCAAAGATTATCAATTGTTATTCCACCGGGAAAATGGTTCCTCTTGGCAAAGGCACTACGGATTTCGGCGGCATTGCAGGCACTGTTTGGGCAGGTGCAGAAATCAAACATTGTTATTTCGCTGGTGAAATGGATTTATCTCAATATACTGCCACTAAACCTTATAAGCGTTTAGGCGGACTTGTTGGCAAGGTTGAATCCGGCACACCTGTTTTTGAGAACAACTACTATACCGCAACGGAAAATGTTGCTTCCTGTGGCACTTCCACTTTTGCCGCTGGCACCGCAGAAGCCATTGATTCCATGAAAACCCAGGAATTTTACGACAAGCTCACCCAGAACGACGGCGACTACCGCTTCAACCCGAACGGTACGCCGCTTCTTCCCGGGCCTAAGTATACCGTTACGTTTACGGTGTCCCCTGCCGAACTGACCAATGTTGTTATCACTGCCAACGGCCAGCCTCTCACGAACGGTTCCATCGACTTGGAGGCCGGGGTCTATCCTGTCACGGTCACTGCGGACAACTGCGAGCCGTTCAGCGCGGATATCACCATCACCGCTGACACCGCTACCCACGCCCAGACTTTGACCCTCACCTACAAACCTGCCGACTACACTAAGGTTGACGCAGCCATTGCCAAGGCAAATGCACTGAACAAAGATAACTACATGGATTTCTCTGGCGTGGAAGCCGCTGTGAATGCCGTTGTCCGAGGCAAGAACATTACCGAGCAGAGTGAGGTAGATGCAATGGCGAAGGTCATTGAGGAAGCGATCAACGCTCTGGTTCGGAAAAGCTCCGGTGGCGACGATAGCGACCCGACTTACGCCATCGAGGTGGGCAAGGACATCCGGAACGGCACAGTGACAGCAAACCGCCGCTACGCCGAGCGTGGTGATACCGTGACAATCACCGTCAAGCCGGACGATGGTTTCAAACTGGATGACCTCACCGTGACCGACAAGAATGGTAAGGAACTGAAGCTGACTGACAAGGGCAACGGCAAGTATACCTTCACCATGCCCGCCAGCAAGGTTGAAATCAAGGCCACCTTTGTCAAGGAAGTTGAGACAAGCCCGTTCAGCGATGTGTCCACCAGCGCCTATTACTATGAGGCTGTGAAGTGGGCGCAGGAAAAGGGCATCACCGGCGGTATTGGCAACGGCCTCTTTGGGCCGAACCAGCCCTGCACCCGCGCACAGATCGTCACCTTCCTGTGGCGCGCTGCCGGTTCTCCCGAACCCAAGGCTATGAGCAGTTTCGCCGATGTGTCCACTGATGCCTATTATGCAAAGGCGGTTGCATGGGCGGTAGAAAACGGTATCACCACAGGAACGGGCGATGGCAAATTCAGTCCTGATGCCACCTGCACCCGTGAGCAGGCGGTCGCATTCCTCTATCGAGCCTCCGGCAGCCCCGCAGTCAGTGGCGGCAGCGCGTTCAGTGATGTGGCAGCGAATGCCTATTATGCTGATGCAGTCGCATGGGCGGAGAAGAACGGCGTGACCGGCGGTATCGGCGGCGGCCTGTTCGGCTCCGGGAATACCTGCACCAGAGCGCAGATTGTCACATTCCTGTACCGTGCCTATCAGGGTAAGTAAGGCGAATCGACAATCCAATATAAAGCTCCCGCTGAGAATCATCCTCGGCGGGAGCTTTTTACTCTGCACGGCAGGGAATTGGCGTGGAACATTGCTGCAATGCGAATACTTGACGTATATACTGAAAGCTATTATGCTTTTACTATCAATAGCTGCGTGAAAGTCTGTTGCTTCGGATCGTGGGGCGGCAAAGCGGATACGGGAACAGCTTTTGATACGGAATGACCTGCTCCCCAGCGTTATGACGGGACATAAGTGCATCCGAGAATGGTAGATTGGTCGTGCGTATAGGACGGAATTGTCATCCTGCGTATTTTCGTTGAGATGACCTTATTAGGAGGAAGTAGGCTGGCAGGCATGTGGGGGAGGCGAACCCCTGCCTATGTGCCTGGTAAACTGAAACCGGAATTTTCCCGAACCGGCACGGCGACGCCCGCGCCGAAGGTGGTGTAATTGCTCTGGATGAACGAGACCATGTTGCCCTCGCGGTCGGCGGTGCAGAGATAGATGGTGCCGCCGCAGTGCGGGTCGCTCGCCCTCGGCTCCAGCGCGCGGTCGGTGATGAGCGCGCGGCGGGCGGCGAGATAGGCGGGATCCAGCAGCTCGCTGACCTTAGTTTTCATATAGCGCGGGTCGGCGACGTAGGTCCTCGTGTCGGCAAAGGCCAGCTTGATGGCCTCCATCACCTTGTGATAGTGCTCGGCGCTCTCGCGCTTTTCCGGCATGGTCATGCCGTTCAGGATGCCGAGCGCCATGAGCACCGTAATGCCGTGGCCGTTTGGCGGGATCTCACAGACCGTATAGCCGCGGTAGTCCTGCGTGATGGGCTCGACCCATTCGGGGTGGTAATTGCGGAAGTCGTCCTCGCAGAAGTACCCGCTGGTCGCGCGGGAGAACGCGACGATCCGCTCCATCAGCGCGCCGCGGTAATAGCTCTCGCAGTCCGTCGCGGCGAGAGAGCGCAGCGTCGCGGCATAGTCCGGAAAGCGGAACAGCTCGCCCGCACGGTAGGGCGTACCGTCCGGCTTTATAAAGCTCTTCCACCAGTATTCATGCGGTACGGCGTTCTCCGCCATCGCCTTGGCAATGCGGCGGCTGTCGCGCTCCCACTGCCGCGCGACGTTCACTGGCACGGGATAGCCCTCCTCGGCATAGGAAATGGCTGGCGCGAACAGCTCAGCGAGCGACTTCGTGCCGAAGCGGCGGTTCAGCTCCGCCCAGCCCGCGGGTGCGCCAGGCACCATCGTCGGCAGCCATCCGGCCTTCGGCATCTCTGTATAGCCCATCGCGCGAACCTTCTCTGCGCTCAGCGCCATCGGCGCGACACCGCTGGCGTTGAGGCCGTAGAGCCGTTGTCCCGCTCGATCCAAACGAGCGCAAAGCAGTTCGAGCCAAGGCCGTTGCCGGTCGGCTCGAGCAACGGCATGGCCGCGGCCATCGCCACGGCGGCGTCCACGGCGCTGCCGCCGGATTTCATCACGTCCAGTCCGATCTGCGCGCCGAGCGGCACAAACGTGCAGGCGACGGCATTTTGGGCGTAGACGACATTGCGCCGTGAGGCATAGCGGTAGGTCAGCGGATCAAAGGCAGGCATGGGAAGCGTTCTCCTTTTCTCTTTTATATCAGGTCCAGTATAGCACACCGACACGGGAAGAGCATGGCGGCGGTTAGGCTCTCGCGCGGACGGTTATAATATTTTTCGCATCATTACCCGGTTTTTAGGCACTATTGAAAAAATGAATCATTTAATTTTTTTGCGATTTCTTGATTTCTTCGGCATTGTGCGCTATATTTTAGTTTCATTACGAAATTTTACTCACATAAACACAGAAAGGCGGATTTTATGGAGCTTCAAATTCAGGATCTGGTATCCTCCATCAAAAAGGACGGCATCGAGAGCGCGAACCGCGAGGCCGCGCAGATCCTTGCCGAAGCCAAGGCGCAGGCGGAAAAGATCGTCGCCGATGCGAGGAGCGAGGCGGACAAGCTGCGTGCGGACGCGCAGGCGGAGATCGGCGTGTTCAAGGCCAGCGCTCAGCTCAGCGCAGAGCAGGCGAAGCGCGACGCGGTGCTTGCCTTCCGGCAGGAGATCGGTGCGGAGCTGACGAAGCTGCTCGCGCAGGATACGCATAAGGCGCTCGACGACAAGGCGCTCGCCGCGCTCATCACCGCCGCGTTGCAGGGCGAGGACGCCTCCGCCTACGCCGCAGAGGTCGCCTCCGTCACGGACGCGCTCAAAAGCGAGCTCGCCGGCGAGCTCAAGGCGGGGCTGGAGCTGCGGCTCTCCAAAAAGGTCCGCACGGGCTTCCGCCTGTGCTCCAAGGACGGCTCGGGCTACATCGACTGCTCCGACGAGGAGCTGGCGGAGCAGCTTGCCCCCTTCTTCCGCGAGCTGCGCATTTAAGGAGGGACGCTCTTGGCTTCCTATTACTACTTGATCTCGAGCCTGCCGATGCTCCGCGCGGGCGACGCCCCGCCGCTGGATTACGCTGCGTTTCTCGACCAATGCCAGGGCGCGGTGAGCGACAGGGTCTACCGCTCGCTCGAGGAGCTGACGGTGCGCTCGGAGGACGGCGGCTTCGTGAGCCGGTGGGCGGCCTTCTACCGCGTGCTGCAGGGTGAGCTGACCTATCAGCGGCGCGTGAAGCGCGGCGAGAGCTGTGCCGCGCCGAACGAGCGCGACGCCGCCGTGACGCAGACCGTCACCGCGGCAGTGAACGCAAAGGACCCGCTCGAGGGCGAGCGGCTGCTGCTCGCGCTGGAATTTGACCGGCTGGATGAGCTGGTGGGACTGCACAGCTTCGACGACTGCGCGCTCTACGGCTACGCGCTGAAGCTGCGGCTGCTCGAACGGCAGCGCGTCTTCCGCCATGACGAGGGCAAGGCCGCCTTCGACACCCTGCTCGGACAGGTCCGTCAGCAGATATTCAGCCTATAAGAAAACGGGAGAAACGAAATGGAGAAAGTGACAGGCTATGTGACCGGAGTCAACGGCAACCTTGTCTCGGCAAGGTTCTCGGGCTCCGTGCGAAAAAACGAAGTCGGCTTCGTCAAGATCGGCAATGACCGCCTCAAGGGCGAGGTCATCCGCATCAGCGGCGACGCCGTGAGTATGCAGATCTATGAAATGACCAACGGCATTCAGGTCGGCGACGAGGTCGAGCTGACCGGCGAACTGCTGAGCGTCGAGCTCGGCCCCGGCCTTCTGACGCAGGTGTACGACGGCTTGCAGAATCCTCTGCCGAAGCTTGCCGAGCAATGCGGCTTCTTCCTCGAGCGCGGCGTATACCTTGACCCCATCCCCGATAAGGAATGGGAGTTCACCCCCTGCGTCAAGCCCGGCGACGCCGTGCTCGCGGGCGACGCTGTCGGCAGCGTACCGGAGGGGCAGTTCACGCACCTCATCATGGCGCCCTTCGACCTCAAGGACGAGAGCTGGCGCGTAAAGAGCGTGAAGGAAAAGGGCGTCTATCACGTCCGCTCCACCGTTGCGGTGCTGGAAAACGGCGCGGGCGAGGAGAAGGCGCTGAGCATGGTCTTTTCCTGGCCGGTCAAGCAGCCCATCCGCTGCTATGAGGAGCGTCTGCGTCCCGACGAGACGCTGGTCACCAAGATTCGCTGCATCGACACCTTCCTGCCGGTCGCCAAGGGCGGCACCTTCTGCGTGCCCGGTCCCTTCGGCGCGGGCAAGACCGTGCTGCAGCACATGGAGGCGAAGAACGCTGACGTCGACATCGTCATCGTCGCCGCCTGCGGCGAGCGCGCCGGCGAGGTCGTGGAGGTGCTCAAGGAGTTCCCCGAGCTGACCGACCCGCGCACGGGCCGCTCGCTGATGGAGCGTACCATCATCATCTGCAACACCTCGTCCATGCCGGTCGCGGCGCGTGAAGCGTCCGTGTACACGGCAGTGACGATGGCCGAATATTACCGCCAGATGGGCCTCAACGTCCTGCTGCTGGCGGACTCCACGAGCCGCTGGGCGCAGGCCATGCGCGAGATGAGCGGCCGACTGGAGGAGATCCCCGGCGAGGAAGCCTTCCCTGCCTACCTCGAATCCGTCATCGCCGCGTTCTATGAGCGCGCGGGCAAGGTCCGGCTGAGAAACGGCAAAATCGCCTCTGTCACCATCGGCGGCACGGTCTCCCCCGCGGGCGGCAACTTTGAAGAGCCGGTCACGCAGGCGACGCTCAAGGTCGTCGGCGCGTTCCACGGCCTCTCCCGCGAGCGCTCCGACGCGCGCAAGTATCCCTCCATCCACCCCATCGACTCGTGGTCAAAGTATCAGGGCGTGGTGGACATGGCGCGTGTGGAGGAGGCCCGCGGCATCCTCCGCCGCAGCAGCGAGATCAATCAGATGATGAAGGTCATCGGCGAAGAGGGCACCTCGGCCGAGGATTACATCCTCTACCAGAAGGGCGAGCTGCTCGACGCCGTGTACCTGCAACAGAACTCCTTCGATCCCATCGACGCGGCCTGCGAGCCGGAGCGTCAGGCGCATGAGTTCAACGTGCTCTACGATGTGCTCACGCGCGATTACGCACTCAGCGACAAAAAGGAGATCCGCGCCTTCTTCAATCAGGTGCGTCAGGAATTCCTCGACTGGCACGGCACGGTCTACGGCACGCCGGAATTTGCGGCGCAGGAAACGAAGCTCACGGACCTCTACCGGAGCAAGGTAACGGGTTAAGGAGGGTTTCAGAATGCAGAAGGTTTATACCAAGATCGAATCCATCGTCGGCAACGTCGTGACCGTGCGCGCCTCGGGCGTGCGCAGCGGCGACCTTGCCCTCGTCGGCGAGAGCTACGCGAGCGTCATCAAGCTCAGCGGCGACCTCGTCTCCCTGCAGGTCTTTGCCGGCACGCAGGGCGTCAGCACGACCGACACCGTGCGCTTCCTCGGGCGGCCCATGATGGTCCCGTTTTCCGACGACCTGCTCGGCCGCGTGTTCGACGGCGCGGGCGTGCCGCGTGACAACGGCCCCGCGCTGACCGAGAATATGATCCCCATCGGCGGGCCCTCCGTCAACCCCGCCAAGCGCATCGTGCCCAAGCGCATGATCCGCACCGGCATCCCGATGATCGACGTGTTCAACACCCTCGTCGAGAGCCAGAAGCTGCCCATCTTCTCCGTCTCCGGCGAGCCCTACAACCAGCTGCTCGCCCGCATCGCCATGCAGGCGGAGGTCGACGTCATCGTCCTCGGCGGCATGGGTCTGAAATACGACGACTACCTCTTCTTCCGCGACACGCTCGAAAAGAGCGGTGCGATGGGCCGCACGGTCATGTTCGTCCACACGGCGTCTGATCCGACGGTGGAATGTACGCTCGTGCCCGACCTGTCGCTCGCCGTGGCGGAGCAGTTCGCCCTTGCCGGCAAGCGCGTGCTTGTGCTGCTGACCGACATGACCAACTTCGCCGACGCGCAGAAGGAAATGGCCATCACGATGGAGCAGGTGCCGTCCAACCGCGGCTACCCCGGCGACCTATACAGCTGCCTTGCCTCGCGCTATGAAAAGGCGGTCGACTTTGAGGGTGCGGGCTCCATCACCATCCTCGGCGTCACCACGATGCCCGGCGACGACGTCACCCACCCCGTGCCGGACAACACAGGCTATATCACCGAGGGCCAGTATTACCTCAAAAACGGCCACATCGAGCCGTTCGGCTCGCTCTCGCGTCTCAAGCAGAACGTCAACGGCACGACGCGCAGCGACCACCGCGCCCTGATGGACGGCATGATCCGTCTCTACAGCGCCTACAAGGAAAGCCTTGAGAAGAAGTCCATGGGCTTCATGATGTCCGAATGGGACGAGAAGCTGCTCAAGTACGGCCACCTCTTTGAAACGAAGCTGATGGACCTGAGCGTGAACATCCCTCTGGAGGAGGCGCTGGACCTTGGCTGGGAGATCCTCGCCGAGTGCTTCGAGCCGAACGAAACGGGTCTGAAGACCAGTCTCCTGCAGGAAAGATGGCCGAAAAAGGACGCCTTGAACTGAGGGAGCGCGTATGGCTGTCAAACTAACAAAAAATGAACTGAAGGTCCAGAAGGACCGGCTCAAGCAGTTTCAACGCTACCTGCCGACGCTGCAGCTGAAAAAGCAGCAGCTCCAGTCGGTCGTGATGCAGGTGACGGCGCAGCTTGAGAAGGTCGAAGCCGAGCGGCTGAAGATCGTCGACGGTCTGGACGGCTGGATCGCGGTGTTCGCCGAAAACGGCAGCTTTCCCGAGGGGATGCGGCTCGATTCGCTCATCCGTCCGAAGGACGTCGTCTGCCGCGACCACAACATCGCCGGCGTGATCGTGCCGGTCTTTGAGGAGCTGACCTTCGAGGAGATCTCCTACGACGTCGCGGACTATCCGCTCTGGGTGGACACCGCCGTGGTCACGCTGCGCGAGATCGCGCGGCTGGACGCGCTGGTCAAGACGCTGCGCACGCAGGTCGAGCTGCTCGAGCGGGAGCTGCGCTCCACAGCGCAGCGCGTGAACCTGTTTGAAAAGGTCAAGATCCCCGAGGCGAGGGAAAACATCCGCGTCATCGGCATTTACCTCGGCGACCAGCAGACCTCCGCGGTCGTGCGCGGCAAGATCGCCAAGAAAAAGCTACAGGAGGCGGCGCGATGATCGAGAAAATGAAGGTCGTTCACATCGTCGCCGCGCAGACGCAGAAAACGGAGCTGCTCGACGCGCTGCGCGCGCTCGGCATCGTCCATTTCGCGGAAAAGGCGGATGCCGACCAGACCTATCTGGAGCGCTTCGCCGCGCTCTCGCGGCTCATCACCGTGCTCGAGGAGCAGGGGGTGAGCGAGGTCGAAGCGGAAACGCTCGACGACGTGAAATTCAAGCAGCTCTATGACGGGCTCAACGCATGTCTGGAGCGCAAAAAAGCATTGGAGACCGAGCGCGCCGCCGCGGTCAGCGCGTGCGACACGCTCGCCGGCTGGGGCAGCTTCTCCCCCGCCGAGATCAAGGAATTGAAGGCGCAGGGCTTCGAGCTGCACTTCTGCCGCGTGGACAAAAAGCTCCTCGCTTCGCTCGAGGCGGACAAGGAGGTGCGCTTCCTGCGGCTCGCGCCGGTCGGGAAGCAGCAGACCGTCGCCATCCTCGGTGCGCTGCCCGCCTCCTGCGCCGCCGGCGAGTTCATCCCGCCGGAAAAGAGCCTTGACGAATACCGGCAGGAGATCGCCGACTGTGAGCGCGGTCTTTCTGAGTGCGGCGCGCAGCTCAAGGCCGCCGCGAAGCACCTGCCCAGCTTCCGCGAGCAGCTGCTCAAAACGCAGAACAACGCGGACTACTCCTCCGTGCGCAATACCTCGGAGAGCGGGGACGGACTCGTGTGGCTGACCGGCTACCTCCCTGTCGACGAGGCGGAGCGCTTCAAGGCCGCCGCCGCGAAGGAGCATTGGGCGTGGGCGATGGACGATCCGGCGGCGGACGACGACAAGGTGCCGACCAAGATCAAATACACCAGGGTCACGCGGCTCATCGCGCCGGTGTTCGACATTCTCGGCACCGTGCCGGGCTACCGCGAGTATGATATTTCGTTCTGGTTCCTCGGCTTCTTCACGCTCTTCTTCGCCATGATCATCGGCGACGCGGGCTACGGCTGCCTGTTCCTGCTGACCGCCGCGGCCCTGACGGTGAAGAGCAAGAAGCCCTCCGATGCCGTGCAGCTTTTGTGGGTGCTCTCCATCGCCACCATCGTCTGGGGCGCGATGACCGGCACCTGGTTCGGGCTTGAGGGCGCGATGGACGTGCCGCTGCTCCGCTCGCTGGTCGTTCCGACCTTTGCAAACTACCCCGAGTATTTCAACGTCACCACCACCCAGCAGCAGAACAGCGTCATGAAATTCTGCTTCATCCTCGGCACCGTCCAGCTCTCGCTGGCGTGCGTGATGAACATCCGCCGCAAGACGCGGGAGAAGGACCTCAGCTGGGTCGCCGACCTCGGCTGGCTGTGCGCGATCTGCGCGCTGTACTTCGTGGTGCTCTACCTCGTCATCGGCGAGCAGGTGAACCTCACGCCCATTGCCGCGGTGGTCCTTCTCGGCTTCGTGCTGGTCGTGTGCTTCGGCGGGATGTCGCCGGACAAGACCTTCGCGCAGGGTCTCAAGGCGGGCCTTGGCAACGCTTTCACAGTGTTCCTCAACACCATCAGTGCCTTCGGCAACATCATGAGCTACATCCGACTGTTTGCCGTCGGCATGGCGTCGCTCGCTATCGCGCAGAGCTTTAACAACATGGCGCTCGGCTTCAAGGGGCCGCTGGTCGTCGTCGGCATCCTCATCATGCTCGTCGGTCACGGGCTGAACATCGTGATGGGCCTGCTGTCCGTGGTGGTCCATGGCGTGCGATTGAATCTGCTGGAATTCTCCGGTCAGCTTGGCATGGAGTGGACCGGCACCGCCTACGCACCGTTCAAAAAACTGGATAAAATCAGAAAATAATCAAAAAGAGGAGAAACGTATTATGAGCATTGAATTTATTGGTATGGCGTGTGCGCTGGGCCTGTCCGCCATGGGCAGCGCGTTCGGCGCGGGCTTCGCGGCGCAGGCGAGTGTCGGCGCGTGGAAGAAGTGCTACGCGAACGGCAAGCCCGCTCCCTTCATCATGGTCGCCTTCTCCGGCGCGCCCCTGACGCAGACCATCTACGGCTTCCTGCTGATGAACTTCATCCGCAGCGCCGTGGCCTCCGGCGCCGATCCCGCGCTCGCCATGTTTACGGGCATCTTCGCGGGTCTCGCCATCGGCCTGTCCGCGTTCTTCCAGGGCAAGGTCGCCGCGGCGAGCGCCGACGCGCTCGGCGAGACCGGCAAGGGCACGGCGAATTTCTTCATCGTCATCGGCATCATCGAAACGGTCGCGCTCTTCACGCTCGTCTTCAGCCTCCTGCTGTTACAGTAAGCGCAAGGAGAAATTTCATAGCGGCACAGCAAGGGAGCCGGTGTCTGTTCTATATTTGCAAACACCGAGAAGGCCACAGGCAAGTGCCATTTGTACGCCAAAAATCCGAGTCTGCTTTGCCGCAAGCAAGCAGATATTCTCGGTCTGCACACCGGCAGACAGGATTTCGACGATTTGCCAAACTCCACTTGTCCTATCCGTCTTCGCATACTTTTTGTAGGCGTTGAGAGCTGTGTAGCTCATCTGCTCGGTTCTCATCTCTTCTGGGATAAAAGAGATGGATAGTGGCGACATCTCCAGAACAGTTTCGCAGATTTCTTCGCTCAGCTTTTCTTTTGGCAGGAACGCGACGCAGTCTTGATTCGCCATGAGCACTTGTGTTGCCACAGCCGCCGTCAGAGTCTTATCTTTTGCCAACTTGCTCCACGTTACTCTCGCGGCAGAGAGTCTGTCCCTGCGTTTTTCCGCGATAAAAGACATGGTTTCAGTCAGTTTCCTTTCGGCGTACTGCTGCATCAAGCTTTTGCTTTCCAATTTGAAATTCTCCTTTCTTCATGTGCGCAAGAGGACATGATTTTCCAGATCACCACTCTATTCGTCACGGATATTGGCTTTGACTATATTGCGCCTAATCCCACGGGAGATGACCTGACCAGCTTCTTTGAGACGGTTGTCCTTCTTTCCAAGGGAGAAATCGACTCGAAAAAGGTGCGTGTGGAGTTCTCATTGGAGAATATGAATATGTCCGGATTCCAAAAAGGCGCAACGTATCCGCAGATCAAAGAGTATGTGCAGGAGCATAGCGGGCTAACCTCTATTTGCGAGACTGTGCAGAGACCCGCAGGCAGATACCAGTGCCCCGTCAGTAATAGGCAGAGCGACATCCAGAAACGGATGTCGCTCTTTTTCTTTGTCTGCTGCAAGCTGGTATCCCCCGCGCAGCGCCTTTCCGGATACCCTGTGATATACTTTTGGGGTTCTCTTTGACGATTTTGCTTCCGATTTTTGCGTTGCTGCAGTTTCGTATCCCCTCTCTTGTGACTTTTGGAAGGAGATGTGTTATGCGTCGGGCACGCACCAGAAGAGCCGTTTTCTCCTGTCGCAGTTTTGTATCCCCGACGATGCCGATTTTCTATCAGGCAGTGATATGATATTTAGTTTCTCCGCACGGACCGCCCAAAGCATTCGTGTCGAATTATGTAATTTCCAATAAGTCTTTCGCGTTATTTGATGCGATATTTCAATTAAATTCGATTGATTTTTGCGCGAATATCTGTTAAACTACGCTCAGAACCTTTAAGGAGGTTGCATTATGTATAGAAAAATCATTAGCTTCCTGGAAGTGTGGAAAGAGGACGAGCACCGCAAGCCCCTTATTTTGCAGGGTGCAAGACAGGTCGGTAAGACGTACTCCATCTTGGAGTTCGGGCGCACACACTACGAAAACGTCGCCTATTTCAATTTTGAGACCAATCCCAAGCTGAACGAGACTTTTGAGGAAGACATCAGCCCCGATTATCTGATTCCAATTTTGTCCCACATCGCAGGTCAGACCATCGTCAAGGAGAAGACCCTGATAGTCTTCGATGAGGTGCAGCTCTGCGAAAGAGCTCTGACCTCTCTCAAATACTTCTGTGAGGACGCGCCAGAGTATCACATCATCGTTGCAGGCAGCCTGCTGGGTGTCGCGGTCAACAGGGCGAAGTTCTCCTTCCCCGTCGGCAAAGTCGACATGAAGACGCTCTACCCTATGGACATGGAGGAGTTCATGCTGGCGCTCGGAGAGGATGACTTAGTCGCGCAGATAAAAGAGAGCTTCAATACCAATGCGCCGCTGCCGTCTGCACTGCACGATGCAGCGATGCAGCTCTATCGCCAGTATCTCGTGGTCGGCGGCATGCCGGAGTGTGTGATGCAGTTCGTGGAGACCAGGGACTATATCCTTGTCCGTCATACGCAGGATACGATTCTTGCGAGTTACCTCAACGACATGAGCAAGTACAACAACCTGAACGAAATCAAGAAAACCAGGCTTGCCTACGACAACATCACTGTTCAGCTCTCGAAGAAGAACACGCGTTTCCAGTACAAATTGATTAAGAAAGGCGGGCGTGCTTCCGAGTTCGAGAATGCGATTGAGTGGCTGTGCCTGTCTGGTATCGTCTCTCAGGTCTACAAGGTCGAGCAGGTCAAAAAGCCGCTCGAAAACTACCGCGATATAGATGCGTTCAAAATCTACGTGTCTGACCTTGGCCTTCTGTGCGCCAAGAAGGATTTAGCCGCCAATGATGTCCTCTATATGGTCGACGAACTCGACGACTTCAAGGGTGGCATGGCTGAGAACTATGTCAACATGCAGCTCTCCATCAACGGCTACCGTACCTACTACTGGGAGTCGGAGCGCGGGGCTGAGATAGACTTCGTCATCCAGCGCGATGGGCAGCTCATTCCCGTTGAGGTTAAATCCGCCGATAATACCAAGGCAAAGAGCTTAAAGGTCTACATGGATACCTACAAGCCGGCCTATGCTATCAAGCTCTCTGCCAAAAACTTTGGCTGTGATGGCAATAAGAAAATCGTGCCTCTTTATGCCGCATTCTGCATCTGAAAAACACATAGTGAAAAGGAGCTGGATGCCAGCTCCTTTTTTCCTGTTTCCGCTGCAATCTCGTATCCCCTGTTGCGAGACATTTTGGCTGAGATGTGATATGTGGCATGTGGCATGCTGTATCCCACCGAAGAGCAGCTTTTTTGTCTCCTGTTTTCTATAACTGACGAATCTCTCGGTTTTACTTGCGTCAGTTTTACGCATGGCTTGTCGAAAGCAAAACACCTCTTCAGGCTGTCTCGGGTGTCTGTTTCCCGCTCTTTGCATATTGCGCGCGTGAGCGGCCACAGATGCGCTGCTCAGCGGCCGCCGGCCAGCGCAGATTGCACTCTTCTGGCGCTTTTCTGTTTCTATCGCATTTCCGTATTCTCTCTCGTGTATAGTTGAGGCAATTCTGTGGCATACTATTGGTTATACCTTTTTGGCATCTTCTGATTCAGGCTTATTATTTTATCGTCAGCTTTGTCGGCGGCACCCTTCCCGGAATCGTATCGACGTCGCAGAAGGAATGGGCCTCCCTGGTCGCCGAGGCGGAAGCTCCCGCCTCTGTTCTGGACTTCGCAGATGCGTCTATCTGCGTTCAGTTCTACTCGAAATCGACCGGTCACTTTGAGCACAGCTACGTGCAGCCCATCTACTTAGAGCGCCTTGAGCTCGATGCCGAGGAAGAAGCGGAGCTTCGCAAGGCTTATAGCCAGGAGCGTTGTAAGCGTCAAGTGTAGCGGCGGATTGAAGGTTACCCGCGAAAATGAGAGAATATAATGAAAGAAACGGGAGTGTAAAGCATGCCTTAAATGATTTGCGCCCGTGCCAGCATAAATGCTGATACGGGCGCTCCTCTGTTTTACATATCTTTTGCCGAAGCCGAAGCTGAATACTTCCAGCCCTGCAATGCTTTGGCACACCTGAATCCATCGGCTAACAGCAATAAGTTTGAATTAGTTCCTTAAGAGAGATGTTCTTCGTTCTCCTCCGCGCAGATCGTTATGCCGGCATCCTCGAAGCGGATGGCGGTTTTGAGCTTTTCCCAATCAACGGCCCGCCGCAGCTCCAGCGCTTTCCGCGCCTCCCTTTTTGCAGGATGCCGGTATGCGCGGCGGCGTTCTTCCGCGAGCAAGGGCAAACTCCAGCAGGCCTGCAATAATCACGGCTCCGCCCACAATGATCACATCGGTGGTTCTTGGCGGCATCAAGCCGAGAATCAGCGTCAAAAGGCCCAACGCCAGCAGGAACACGCCATAAATGCGGCAGCGCACCGTCTGCTTTTCGCGCGCCGGGCCTTTCGCGGCGTGAGTTCTGATGCGGTCTATCGCATTCCACATAGCGGGGCAGTGCCGCCGACTCTCAGCTTCCAAATGCCGGTGCAGCAGTTCTGCGGTTTCTCTGTCCACGGCGGGGTCATCGTAGTTGCTTATTTGAAAAAGATACATGTGCTTCTCCGTTTTGAAATCGGCTCATTGAGAGTGCCAGAAAATTCCATTCACAGCATATCGGACTGCCACCGGGCAGTCCGATATGCTGTGATGTGCTGATAGTTCCTTGCATGAGAACTGCCGACCGCTTGCGTCCTATTTTTCAAACAGGTACAGCAGGTATCCGTAGCCCTCGGCCTCCATTTTTTCATAGGGGACGAAGCGCAAGGCCGCGCTGTTGATGCAGTAGCGCACGCCGTTGGGGGACTCCGGATCGCCGGTGAACACATGACCAAGGTGAGAATCTCCGGCGCGGCTTCTGACCTCCGTACGGCGCATTCCGTGGCTCAGGTCCTCCAGTTCCACCACAGCAGGCTCTTCAATGGGCTTTGTGAAAGCCGGCCAGCCGCAGCCGCTCTCGTACTTATCCGTAGAGGAAAAGAGCGGCTC